>Ga0256838_1000587_pt1 | contig 21149 bp, 18 predicted proteins | sample 4571419metaG_FD_185978 | JGI IMG/M metagenome (GOLD analysis project Ga0256838, IMG submission 185978) | Hydrothermal vent microbial communities from Guaymas Basin, Mexico - 4571-419 | ecosystem: Environmental > Aquatic > Marine > Hydrothermal vents | place: Mexico: Guaymas Basin | collected...
ATCTCATTTTTATCCTTATTTTAGTTTTATTACTTTTAGTGGATTTATTGGTTTGTCTTTATAAGTTATTTCAAATTCGAGAAAATTTTCCACTCTTGCTAAAATTTGTCCTCTTTTTACATATAACCCTTTTCTTAATATAGGCGAGATTTTGCTTAGATTTGCATAGATACTAAAAAGATAGTTTTTATGTTTTAAAATTACAATTCCTTTTTTTTTATCGATATATACTACTTTTCCTGGCATAATTGCTCTTATTATAGCATTTTTTTCGTAAGGTTTTATGGTAATAGAGTCGTTGTATATTCTGAATTTATAAATTGGATCTATATAATTTCCAAATCTTTTTATTATTTTTCCATTTACTGGCGGTATTGTTTTTATTCCTTTGTAAATTTTTGTTGGAAATGAAGTAGGGATATGTTTTGTGGTTTTTATAATTGATAATTCTTTTAATTTTTGTTGAAGGGCTTTTTGTTTTTGTATCATTGAGTAAAGTTTTTGTTTATATTGTTGTTTTTTTGTATTTAAATTTTTAAGCTCTTTTTTTCTTTGTTTTTTTAAATAAAGTAGCTCTTTCTTTTTTTTAATTAATAAAGCTTGTTTGTTTTGAATTTTTGAGATTTGATCTGAAATGATCGAAATTTGAAGTTTTATTTTTGCTTCTTCGTCAGTTAAAGAGGAGATTTTTTTTGAATATTTCTTTAAAATTTGTTTTGTAATTTCTTGGTTTATTAAATCGTTAATATTATCTATTGCTTGATGTGAGATGTAATAATTTGTGGATAAGAAGTAATTTATTTTGTCTTTTATTTCGTTTAGTTTTTTTAAATATCCTTTTTTTAAATCCGAAAGTTCGTTTAGAGTTTTGTTTGAGTTTTTAAGCTCTGTTTGAAGGCGAGAGATTTGTTTGTTTAATTTTTTTATTTTTAAATCGATTTGAGTTATTTCTTTTTGTTTTTTTTTAATTTCTTTTGCTAATCTAGATAAGGTAATGTTCATTTTGTAAATGTTGCTTTTTGTGGTTTTGAGTTCCTTTTTTACGCTTTGTATGCTTGAGAATAGAAAAATTGGTAAAAAAATTATTAAAAATCTCATTTTTTACCTTATTTTTTTGACATTACTACTATAATGGAAGAAATTAAAGAAATAGAAAAACTTATTATGAAAAGATAGGAAAAAATTTGAAGGTAATTTATTTCTAAGCTAATGTTTAAACTTTGAATTAAATGGGAAAAAATTATTGAATGTGTAATAAAATAGATTATCGTAAGAGTAATTAAAATAGCAAAAATAGAATCGATTATTGCTATTTTAAATAAAGCGGCTCCTTTTAGCCAAAAAGGCGCTCCAAAAAGTTCCATTATATACATCCTTTCGCTATGAAGCAACTTCCAAACCTCAAGTTGTTTTATTATAAGTAAAAAACCTAAAATAGAAGTAATTATCATTGAGGTTTTTGTAATTGTTTTAAGAAGCATTAAAAGGTTGTATATTTTCTCTTGGGAGGAAGAGTGAGTTAAAATTCTTTTTATAAACGGTTTATTTTTTAATTTTTGAGTTATTATTTGAAGTTCTGATGGAGAAGGAAATTTTTTGAGTTTTAATTTGTAAAAATATGGTAAATCGATTTTTGAAAAATCTATGTTTTTGTATTCTTGTTTCATTTTTTCTATTTGTTTGGATATATCTATTTGTTTTATGGAATCGATTTCTTCATAATTTAAATTTTCTATTTTTGAAGTTGAAACTATTACTAAAGAGTAGTTATTGACGATGTTTTTTTCGTAAAGTTTTAAGATTTTATTAAAGATCGTAAACAAAAAAATAGTTAAAAGTATTGAGCTTAGGGCTAAAATTAAAGTAACGTGGCTTTTAAGATAGCTCATAAACTTTTCCTTTTTCTATATGAAAATGTCTATATTTTATATTAAAATCCGTTGGTAAAGAGTGAGAAGCGATTATAACCGCAATTCCCATTTTGTTTGCCATAATGAATAGCTCCATTACCAATGAAGCCGAATATTCATCCAATCCGCTAATTGGCTCATCGGCTAATATTATCGCAGGATTATGTATAATCGCTCTTGCTATTGCTGCTCTTTGTTGTTCTCCTCCGCTAAGTTCTCTAGGAAATTTGTCTATTTTATGCGATAGTTTTACTTTTTTTAAAATTTCTATGGCTTTTTTTTCGGCTTCTTTTTTGTCAAAACCTTTTATAAAAAGAGGAAGCATTACATTTTTTAATATGTTCCATTCGGGGATTAATTTATAATCTTGAAAGACTATACCCATGTGCCTTCTAAGTTTTGTTAATTTAGATTTTGAAATTTTACTCATGTCATATGGTCCAATTTGTAAGAGCCCATAAGGTTTTAATTCTCCGTAAATTGATTTAATAAGAGTAGTTTTTCCGCTTCCGCTAATTCCGGTTAAAAAAACAAAGTCTCCTTCGTTTACGCTAAAAGATGAATCTCTTATAACGAATTGGTTTTTATAAGCGATGCTTAAATTTTTAGCTTTAATTAGCATTCAAATAACCTTTTTAGTTCCAAATGTGCTAAATAATTTTCTTTGATTGGAGCTGGCAATTTAAAATATTCGGGTTTTTCTTTATTGAGGATATAGACATGTTCTGGTCTATTGAAATTTCCCATGGTTAGTTTTATTAGCTCTTTATCGTTATCTATTTGATATATTTTTTCAATGTGAATAACGAAATTTTTGTAAACTTTTGGTTTAAAATCGAAATTACAAAGTTTTTTTTCGAATGAAAAATCGAATTCTTCTTTAATTTCAGGCGAAATTTCGTGATTTATCATATAAATATCGTAAATATCTTTGTTTAGTTTTTTCCATCTATCTTCATATTTGCTTGATACGACATAAGGCATGTTTTTTTTAACTTTCAAATCTATCTTGTTAAAAGATAAGAATTCGTTTAAAGAATAATTAAAATAATTATCGCTATCAGTTCGTAAATGTAAAAATCCGTTTTTCTTTAAAGTTCTAATACTTTCTTTAATAAAATCTTGGTTTATAACTCGTCTGTGTGGTTTTTTATCCCAAGGTACCGGAAAATGAACATAAATTGATTCTAATTGATTTGATGGGATTTTGCTAAGGATTATTCTTGCATCGTGATTTAATATTCTTATGTTGTTTACTTTTTCGTGTTTAATTCTTTTTAAAACTTGCTCGATTGAAGGTTTATGAATTTCAATTCCTAATATGATTTTATTTGGGTTTTCTTTTGCTAAATGAATTAAGTGTCTTCCACTTCCAAATCCAACTTCGATTATGTCTATGTTGCTTAGATCGCTTGTAATTTCAAGTAAGTTTTCGTTTGGAAGTTTTTCTTTAATTCCGCTAATGTTTTCAAATAAGATTTTTGCTTCATTTATTTTAACAAATTCTAAATACGCTTTTTTTAATTCGCTAATTATTGGTCTTGTAATTTTGTCGTATTTTATTAAATATCCGTTATCTCTTTTTTGAACTTTTATTAAGAATTTTGAAATATCCGTTTTTACGGCTATTAATTCTTCGGCTTTAAATAAAAATTCTATACCGTTTGATTTTATAGGATAGTTTATTGGTTTTATTTTGTCAATAACAATATGAGGCATTTATCCTCCTATTTCTACTATTGCTGGTTCGTTTGATATTAATCCGTACTTATCTATTTCATATATTTCGTATTTATATCTTTTTTTTGGATTTATTTTGTCGATAAAATTGTTTTTGTTTGTTATAAATTTGTGGATATTGGATTTAAAAAGTCCCTCTTTTTCTTTTTTTATTATTAAGTATTTAGCCGCTCTATTGTCAGAAGAAGTAAAAATAAATTCTACTTGATTATTTGATAAATTTGTAGATACGATGGGTTTTGCCGGTTTTGGAAGAGTCTCTCCCATTACTACAGGAGAATCTTTAAGCAAAGATTCGGTATCATGAATTGAAATTGCAGTTACTTTATAATATTTTACGACTCCATCTTTGTTTATTTTATCGATAAATACTGGTTCTTTTGAAGTTTTATAGAAATTAAAAGGACCGCTTGAATAGTCGCTTCTATAAATTTTATAGTATTTTGCGTTTTTTACCGGAGTCCAAGTTAATTTTATTTGTTTTGGAAGATTTACGGTTGCTTTTAAATTTGTTATTACAGGTGGTTTTGGATAAGTCGAAACTATAATTGTTTTTGAAGGCAATGATTTAATTTTGTCAAAACTAACTGCAAATATTCTATATTTGTAAATTTTTCCATCTATTAGATTTTTGTCGATATATTCTACATTTAATCTTGAAGAAAGGGTTGCTATTTCTTCCCATTTAGCTTTTTCGTCGTTAAATCTTTCGATTATATATTTGTTTACTCTTTCGTTTTGATGAGGTCTAAAAACGATTTTCACTACTCCTTTTGTAAGCGGTTTTGCTTCAAGTGGAATTACAGGAGACATTGGAGGTAAAGTTTTTTGTCTTGTTTCTACAGCTAGGGAAGGAATGCCTTCTTTGTTAAACGTTGCTATTTTGTAAACATAAGTTGTATTTGGTTTTAAATTTGTATCGACGTAAATTGATTTGAAACTATCATTAATCGTTGCAATTTGAATCCATTTATGGTTTTTAGGATTGTATCTTTGTATGTAATAGCCATTTATTTGTGGGATTGGTTTCCAAAACAAAGCCATTGAATTTCTATCTGGATAAGCTTTAAATTCGCTTACTTTTGGTAAATTTGGATTTGATTTTGGAGCAGGTTTATTTAAATTCGCACAACCGCTCATGATTAATAAAAATATTCCTAAGAGATAAATTTTCTTCATATTCATATCCTTGAATTAAATTTTTAAAATCTTCAAATATTGGTGCTATTATACTAAGTTTTTTTCCGTTTGGATGAGTGAAATATATTTCTTTTGCATGAAGCATAACACGAGGAATATTCTGTTCTTTTTTTCCATAAGTCGTATCTCCTAAGATATATCGTCCTATTTTATTTAGATGAACTCTAATTTGGTGCGTTCGTCCCGTGTATAATTTTGCCGCCGTTAAATTTTTAAAAATTGGAACAAATAAAGTTTTTGCTTCTTTTCCTCCTTTAACTACTGCCATTTTGATTCTATTTTTAGGGTTTCGACCAATTGGAGCGTTTACGCATTTTGGTTCTTTTAATTCTTCGTTTAAAAGCATTATGTAATATCTTCCCATGCTTTTGTCTTTTAATTGTTTGGCTAAAAATTCGTGAGTTGGGTTGTTTTTTGCAATTACTAATGCTCCGCTTGTTTCTTTGTCTATTCGATGAACTATTCCAAATCTTTCTTCTCCTGCTATGTTTGAGAGTTTATAACCTTTTTCTTTTAGCCAATCAACAAGAGTTGCGTCTTTGTAGCTTGGAGCTGGATGAACAACGATTCCTGGGGGTTTGTTAATTACCAATAAATCATCATCTTCATAAAGAATTGGTATTTTAAAGTTTACTTCTTTTTTTTCGCTTGTTTTTATTTTGGGCTTTTTTATTTCGATAATATCTCCTATTTTTAGTTTAATTCCTCCTTTTTTGGCTTCTTTGTCGTTTATTTTTACAAGAGAGTTTTTAATTAAGTTTTCTATTTGATTTCTTGAGGTGTTTAGTTTTTCGCTTAAGAATTTATCTAATCTTATTTCTTTGTCAGCTTTTAGTTTTTGCATTTTACCTCTTTTTTTTGAGATTATATCAAATCGCCAAAATTAAACGAATAAAAATGTTTTGCGTATTTTAGCTGTTAACTGACATTTAAATAATTGTTCGTTAAAATTTATAAATGATTCGTTTTATTTAGTTAGTGTTTAAGTGTTTTTTCTTGACAAAAAAAATTTATTTAATTAAAATCGCAAAAAACTACAAAACCTCTTCAAAAGGAAAAAATCGTATGGAAAAAGAAAAAGAAGTTGTTGAAGTAGATAAAGAAGTTGAAGTTAAAAAACAAAGAACTCATATTCCAGTAGAGGGTTATACTATAGAAGAGCTTCGCAAAATGCCAACCGATGAGCTAATTAAAATAGCAAAAGATCTTGGAGTTGAAAATCCTCAAGAATATAAACGTCAGGATTTGATGTTTGAGATATTAAAAGCTCAAGTTCAGCAAGGAGGGTATCTTTTATTTACTGGAATTCTTGAAATTATGCCGGATGGATATGGATTTTTAAGGAGTATTGGAGGAAATTTTGAAAATTCCGTAAATGATGTATATGTATCTCAAACTCAAATTAGAAAATTTGCTTTAAGAACGGGAGATATTGTAACTGGTCAAATTAGACCACCTAAAGATCAAGAAAAATATTATGCACTTTTGAAAATTGAAGCTGTAAACTATTTGCCTCCCGAAGAAGCAAAAAAAAGACCTTTATTTGATAATTTAACTCCTTTGTATCCAAACGAAAAATTAAAACTTGAATATGATCCTACTAAATTAACCGGAAGAGTTCTTGATCTTTTTGCTCCGATTGGAAAAGGACAAAGAGGATTAATAGTTGCTCCTCCAAGAAGCGGAAAAACCGTGCTTCTTAAAGAGATAGCTCACGGTATTACTCAAAATCATCCAGAAGTAGAACTTATGGTTCTTTTAATTGACGAAAGACCCGAAGAAGTTACAGATATGCAAAGAAGCGTAAAGGGTGAAGTGTATAGCTCTACTTTTGATAAACCGGCTCAAAATCACGTAAGAGTAGCAGAGCTTGTAATAGAAAAAGCTAAAAGAATGGTGGAGATGGGAAAAGACGTAGTAATTCTACTAGATTCAATTACGAGACTTGCAAGAGCTTATAATACTGTAACTCCGGCAAGTGGGAAAGTTTTAAGTGGAGGGGTTGATGCAAATGCTCTTCATAAGCCAAAAAGATTTTTTGGAGCGGCAAGAAATATAGAAGAAGGCGGAAGCTTAACCATTATAGCGACGGCTCTTATTGATACGGGAAGTAAAATGGATGAAGTTATTTTTGAAGAATTTAAGGGAACCGGTAATATGGAGGCTGTATTAAGTAGAAGAATTGCAGATAGAAGAATTTATCCGGCAATTGATTTGTTAAAATCTGGAACGAGAAAAGAAGAGCTTTTATTAACTCCAGAAGAGCTTGCAAAAGTTTGGGCAATTAGAAACATTATTAGTGAGATGGATGAAATTGAAGCGTTAAAACTTCTTTATTCTAAAATGTTAAAAACTAAAAATAACAAAGAATTTTTAAACGCCATTAATGAATAGATGTGGGATTTTTGATAGCGGAGTTGGAGGATTAAGCGTAGCAAAAGAGATTTTAAAAGCCAAACTTTTTGATGAAATAATTTATTTTGGAGATACGGCAAGAGTTCCTTATGGAAATAAGAATGAAAGTACAATTATTAGATATTCTCTTGAAGCGCTTGAGTTTTTAAAAAATTTCGATATTAATTTCTTAGTAGTTGCTTGTAATTCTGCAAGTTCCGTAGCAATAGAAGAGCTTAGAAAGGAAGCTTCTTTTCCCGTGGTTGGGGTTATTGAAGCCGGTATAAAAGCGATTGAAAACGAAAATAGAAATTCAAATATCTTGCTAATTGGAACTAAAAGAACCATTGAATCAAATAAATATCAATTTCTTCTTAAAAAAATGGGATTTAAAAATATAGTTTCAATTTCAACCCCTCTTTTTGTTCCATTAGTTGAAGAGGGGATAGTTGAAGGCAAAATTATAGATGATGTATTTGATTTATATTTTGGAAAACTTAATAGAGAAAAAATTGACATCGTAATTCTTGGGTGTACCCATTATCCGTTTTTGTCTTCTTCTTTACAAAAATATTTTTTTAACGCAAAACTTATTCATTCCGGGCAAGCAATAGTTGAGTTATTAAAAAAAGATTATGGATTAAAAGAAGTAAATAACACTACAATCAAATTATTTGCAAGCGATAATCCTAAAGCTTTAAAAGATTTTGCAAATAAAATTTTGTAAAAATAAAAAGGAGAAAGGATGAAAAAGGGGGTGAGGAATTATAAAAGAGCAACATTAATGTTACATTAATTTTTAATATTTTTAACAAAAATACTACAATAAGCTTTTAACGTATTTTATTAGTTCTTCTTCATCTTCGTATCTTGCTTCGTTGCTTTCGATTTTGTATGGATAGTAAGTAACTTCTGAGAGATGAATTTTTCTAAGTTTTTTTAGAAAATTCTTATTCATTCTAAATGCTCCAATTTCGATATTTTGGATTTTTGAGAAGTTTACATTTTCTTTTAGGTATTTTATGAAATTTTTGTAAACTTCTTTGAAATTGTCTATTTTAATAATCGGATCGATTGCTATTTCTACTTTATATCCTTTGTTAAGAGCGATATTTAAAGCTTTTATTCTTTTTTCTAAAGAAGGTGCTTTTTTTTCGAATTTTGTAATTTCTACTGGAGAGAGGGAAAAATTTAAAATAAAATTTTTTGGAGGATTGTTAGGAAGTTTATCGGTATTTGCCGATTTTGTGCGGCTTTCGATTAATAAATCGCTTTTTTCTCTAGCTAAGTTTATCCATGCTTTATGAAAAGGATAGATTCCTTCAAAAGCTAAGAGATCTGTTTCATAACTTATGGCTAAAAAAGAGTTTTTTAAAGTATTTGCTTTGTTTATAAAGTCTTCTTCGTTTACAAAAATTACTGGATAACCGCTTGGATAAATTCCGCCAAGGTAACAATATTCGCAATTATATATACAACCAAGAATTTGTGTTGAATAGTAAAAATTTTGATATCCTCTATTATTACAGAATTTGCTTCCTTTATATAAAAATGTATTTTCTTTAACTGCTAGGATAAGCCGATTTTGAGACTTTTGATAATTAAAATTTTGATGAGCTCTATTGAAAATATCTTTATAGTGATTTATTTTTATTAATTTAGGATTAAATTTTGCTATAATGTGTTTAGATAAAGGATAATTTATTGCATTTTTTTCGATATAGATTGTCAATTTAATCCTTTTTATTGAAATTTTATCAAAAGGCAAAAAATGAGAAAATTTTTAATATGGCTATTTTTTCTCTCGTTGTTAAAAGCCGATATTTCGATTCCTTGTGGCGTATTTTCTTCTGCTATAAACGCAAAAGGGAATGTAGCAAGAGTAAAAGTATGTGGAAGCGATAATGTAAGAGCAAGTAGTATAGATCTTTTTTCAAGATGTAGCGTTGATAAAAGTTGTAGTAATTTAAGCAAATGTAAATTATATTCTTATGACAAAACAATAGATATAGATTTTATCGAATCGAAAAAAACTACAAATTTTATGTGTAGTAATAAAAGTGATGGATGTGTTTTAGATAAAAACAATTATAAAGATTACGACGATGCTTCAAGGATTATAAGTAATAGCGTTTTACATTTTAAAGCAAGTGATGTTTGCCCTTATGATACTACTAAAAAGTGTATGTATTTGGGAAATGTAACTTTACAAAAAAAGGTATATACTTTAGAGTTTGAACCCGGAGATTATTATTTTGATAGTTTGAATATTTTGACTTTAGGAAGTAAAATAATTTTGCCAAATGGCGGTCCCGTTAGAATTTTTATAAATAATGAATTTAAGGTTGAAGGAGATATTAATTCCAATGGAAATTCAAAAGATTTGTTTTTGTATGTAAATGGAAATATAATTTTTAATAATTCCGCCGTTATAAAAGGATATATTTATTCTACTTATGGAGGAGATATTAATATTAACGGGGGATATAGAGTTAGTATTTATGGAGCAATTACAGTTAATGGGAACTTAAACGGGAATAGTAGTTTTAGAGTAATTTATAAAGGAGAACCGACTGAATTAGGATTTTATGAATGCCCTTTGTTTCAAAATATTTATTCTTGTAACATTTTTAATACGGCATTAACTTCTTATAAGGGAATTTATCCTAAGCAAAATGGAATTTATAATACTTGTAAGATTTCGGTAAAAGACTATAATTTGATTGAAGATAAAAATCATCCAATTACTTGTTATCAAAATGGGGTTAAATGTAGTTGTAATCCTAATATTGAGCATTGTAGCCTTAATAATACTTGTACTATAGTAGATGCTCCAAAAAATAAATTAAATTATAAAGTGTATACTACTCCTTTAATTCAAACTTATATTGTTGATAGAAATTGGGATGATGATTTGGATGATGAAAAAATAGAAGTTGATAAGGAAAAAAATAAATTAAAAGTAACTTTTGAAGATGAGCTTTATTATGGAAGCTATATTTTAACAAAAGATGTTAGCGAAGTACACTTTAAAGCCGATGTTTCATATGATGATATTGATGATAATGATGATAGTGATGATGATAGAAAATTAATGATACTAGGAGATGTGATATTAAAAGGAAGTTCTAAAACTTTATATTTTGATGAAGGAGATTATTATTTTAATTCTTTTAAAATTGATAAAGGTAATAATGGAGATATTCAAATATCAATTTGCGCAAAAGGTAATGTTAGAATTTTTGTAAAAAACGATTTTGTTTATTCTGGTAAACATTTAAACGATGATGGATGTGGTGGAAAAATTTTTGTTTATGTTCAAGGGAATGCCGTAATTGGCGCAAGCGAGGGAGGTAGGGATACTATTCCTATTTTTATTTATTCAAAAGGGTCTGTTACTATTAAAAATAACGGAAATTCAGCTGATTTGGTTGGAGCCATAACTGCGGAAAAAGAAATAAATATTGTAGGAATGAATAGTAATTTTTATTATGATAAAAGTGCAAGTGATTTTGGATATGGAGAGTGTCCTTTATGTTTTGCTTTAAATAATAATGGAAGTTGGGTAGTAAGCAGTAGTTTTTATAATTCTAAAATCGAATTTTATTTTCCAAGAAGCATAGCAATTATTAATAATGGAGGATATACTCTAAAGGATCTGAATGTAACTCAAGGGGAGATTAATCCGTCTTGGTTGAGTTTATCTGGGGCGTGTTACAATGTAGTGGATCAAGATGGAAATGTGGTAAGTAGGGATATTGATATTCAAGCAAACGGTATGGTTGTAGGAAATATGTTTATCAAAAATTGTATATTCGTAGGAAGTGTCTTTTCTACCGTTGAAGTTAACACAAGTGCTAACTTTGGAGATTATCCTTCTGGAGGATATAAAAGATACTATGCAATTAATACATATAAAATTGGCGGAACTTTCAGAGGAAAAGAGATAAATTTTATTCATGCAAATTATTTTGATGATGAAGATAGATTTTATAGTATTGATTTAGATTATTGTAATATTCCTCAAAATTTATTAACTCCTGTAGTCAATGGGAATTTTGATGCTTGGGATGCCAATGAGAGCAAAAATATTACTACTAAAATAGCAAATGAAGAGTTTAATTTGACTATAGCGTTTTTAGGAGATTCTACAAGTAATTCTATAATTGCTAAATATTCTTTGTATGATGAAATAAATAAAGATATAATTTATGAATGGAGAAATTTTGATATTTCTAAAAAAGAAGAAAATGTGAGTTTTAATGTTTCTAAGGCGTATAAAGATGTTAGGGTTATATTTAGAGCGTGTGCCGATTATAACGGAAGCGATTATAAGATATATCCATATAATAGTTGTGTAGAAACTTGCGAAAATTCCAAAGAGATTAATAAAAAATGTTATAGATATTTTAAAAGTAGTGATGATTTTGCCATTAGACCTTATGCGTTTTTGGTATTTGGAAATAATCAATATAAAAGAGCTGGAGAAGAATTTTATTTGACAATAAAAGCGATTGATAAAGATAATAATCTAACGAGCGGGAATATTGATAGCGTAAAAAGCGTTTTGAATTATAACGAAAAACTTTCAAATTTGAATTTTGAGGCAAATTTTTACGTCCCAACCGCTTATGAACTTTCAAAAATGATAGCCGATGTTGGAGATAGCAATGTAACTTATTGTCCAGATAAAGGAGTATTTAGTCTGTTAAACGATAATGATAGATTTGTTGATGGAGAAGCAAATGTTACTTTAAAATATAGCGAAACGGGAATTTTAACTCTTAAAGTTTCTGAAAAAGCAGGAAGCGAATTTGCTAAGGTAGATGCTGATGATACTCCTGATTCTCAAAGATTAATAGCTCCTACAAATGTTATTTTAGATAGGGAAGATTTAAGTAAAAAAGATTTATTGCTTTTTATTCCTTATAAATTTGTCACAATAGGAGATTATAATACTACTACTAACCAAAATTGGATATATGTTTCAAACGATGTAAATAAATCTTTTTATTCAAATAAAACTCCTAAAATGGCTTCTGTAGTAGAATTTGTAATAACTGCTTATAATAAAGATAATCAAAAAGTCTTAAATTACACAAGAACTTGTTTTCCTGATATTTCAGTTGATGCTCCAAAGGTTAATGGATTAAAATTAAATACTACTTTTGATTTGTTTTTGGATATTTACTTGGATGCTAATGCTTCAGATACGCTATTTGTTTATGCAGAAGGTAATCTTACTAAATCTCCTATGTGGTTACCATCTAATAAGGTAAATATTTCAAAAGGATTAAATCACGTAAGAGCTTCTATTTCTCAAATGGAATTTAAAAATGGAAGCGGAAGTGCTAAGGTGTATTTAAATGTAAAAAAAGTTTATAATAAACCTAAAAATCCGATTCTTTTGGAAGTTAAAGATATTAACACTTCTACTTCTTGGATGTATAATTCAGATGCAACTAATATATTTATTCCTATGAGTATCAATAAAGCAATTGAATATAGATATGGAGCTATTTTTGTAGAAAATAAAAGCGTATATGGAAATGAAGCGAATTTAACGGTTAGATATATGTATTTTAACGATAATTGGCTTTTAAATACTGAACATAATTCTTCCATGTTTGGCGATATAAATATTACTAAATTAAATGAGCTTGATAATAATTTATCCTATAAAATAAGCGTTAGTAATACTCCTATAAATAAAGGAGAAGAAAAATTAATCGTAACTACTACTCATGCTTTGCCATATAGCGTAAAACTTCACTTACCTATAGATAGTTGGCTTTGGTATTATCCTTTAGCTAAATCTTATCAACCTCCAAGTGTTAATAATCTTGATTGCTTAACTCATCCTTGTGTAAAAGTGAACTTTTTAAAAAGCTCTAAAGGTTGGGCTGGAGTTGGAAGAAAATCCAAATATAACGAAAAAAACGTAACTATAAAAGCTAATATTTCTGAAGAAGTCAATGTTTCAAAAGAAGGCGTTAAGAAATTAAATTGGTAAGATTTTTAATAAATTCGTTTGTTTCTTTTTTGCTTTTTAGATTTGGAATTTTAGGAAGAGGAATATCTTTTGTTTTTAGATAAATTAGAGTATTTTTTAAAATGTTATATTGGGTTTTTGTTAAGTGAATTTTTTTGTTGGCTTCTTTTAACCATTGCTCTATTTCTATTTTGGTAAAAGGATTTTCTTTAGTTTCTATTATTTTTTCTATAATTGAAATATGTTTTTTTATTAAATCAGGTATTAATTTTTCGTTAAATTGTGTTTTTGGTGTATCGCTTACTATTTTATAAAGAATAATTTGCTCTACATTTAAAAATTTATAAGCCGCTTCAAAAAAACCGCTACTTTCCATATCTACTAAAGAAAAATATTTATTGGGTTTGGAAATACAAAAAATCTCTTCTGAAGGTTCTTTAAAAAAATCTGGATAATAATTAAATCCAGTATCTGTGTCTGTAATTTTATTAATAAAGAATCCTTCTCCTATTTCAAAAAGGTTACTTCCAGCTATTCCTATATTTAAGGATTTGTAAGGATATTTTGATAATAAAAGGGCGGTATTAATGGCGCTTTTTATTTTTCCGCTACCTGTAATTATTAAATTGATTTTTTCGTTTTGATATATGTTATTATTGCTTTTTAATTTAAAATGTTTTATTATAGGTTCAGCTTCTATTTTTAAAGCGGTAATAATATTTAGCATAAAAAGCCTTTTTGGAGAATTATATGGAAAATTTTGAGATTTTTAAAGGATTTTAATTTAAGGAGGGGAATGGTTAGAGTATTGGTTTAAATGGTGCCTCGGGACGGAATCGAACCGCCGACACAGGGATTTTCAGTCCCTTGCTCTACCAACTGAGCTACCGAGGCTTGCGGTTGAAATTATATTAAATTTTTCTTAAACGTTGCTTAAAGACAAAATCAATTTTTTAAATTCTTCTCCTCTTTGTTTATAATTTTCAAACTCATCAAAACTTGCACATGCTGGACTAAGCATGGCAATTGAATCTTTATTGTGAATTTGATCAATGTATTTGATTGCTTCTCTCAAAGAACATTCTTGAAATGAAATGTTGTATTGTTGTGCCAAATTTTTAAATATTTGCTTATTTTTTCCTATAATAAATATTTTAATGTCAAGATTTTTTAATTCGTTAAATAGAGGTATGAAGTTTTGTCCTTTGTCAACTCCTCCTAATATTAAAAAGATTTTTTTGTTTTTATATCTTTTTATGGCGTTTATTGTAGCATCTACATTAGTGGCTTTACTATCGTTTATCCAAATTCTTCCTTTTTTGTCTATTATTTCTTCCATTTTATGAGAGTCTATTTTAAAATCTTTAAGAGAAAATTCTTTAAAGTAAAGTATATATCCCACTACTTTTGCTAAAACTTCATCAAGCAAAAACGGAGTTTTAAAATAGAGGTTTTTAAAATTAAATTTCTTAATTAAATCATATTCGTTTTTATAAGTAATTTTATAAGCGGCTGTTTTATAATTTTCATAGACTTTTGGAAGTATTACTATATCTCTTTGAGTCATTCTTTTAAGAGGGCTTAATTTTGCGTTTACATAATTTTCAAAGTTGCCATGCCAGGATATATGGTCTTCTTTTATTGGTAAAATTACAAAAATATTTGGTTTTGCGTATTTTGTATAATAAAGTTGAAAACTGCTTGCTTCGATTGTCCAAAAAGGCGTTTTTTTGTCTAAATTGGCAAGAGGTATTCCAATATTTCCTCCAATTTCTCCTTTAATTATATGATGAATCATTTGAGTTGTAGTAGTTTTTCCGTTAGTTCCTGTTATCCATATTTGAAAAGGGGCGTTTTCGTAAAAATAATCAAATTCGCTTATTAAATTTTTTGCTTTTTTTATTAAAGGATGATTAGGAGGAATTCCCGGAGAAGTTATTTCAAGAGTTGAATTTTTGGGGTTAAATTCATTTGATGGTAAAAGTAAATTTCCAAACTTATCTTTTTTTATTTCTTTAAAATTGTCATCATATATATGCCAATTTCCTTTTTTTGCTATAGCTTTTGTGGTGATGCCATATCCAAAAAGACTTTTCATTTATTTCCTATTTTTTCTATTGCATTTTTAAGAACTTCTCCTATATCGCTTGATATTTTTATGTTAAAAAACGGCATTTTTTTGTTTTCTAATTTGATGTTAACAAATTCTATTTTTCCCAATCTTTGTTTAATTTCATGTTTAAAATCGATAAGAGTAGAAATTTTATCTACTAATATGCCTTTTGCGATGCTTGCAAGATAAATTTTTCCATCAGCATATTTTTTAAGTTTGTCGATTGAGATGTTTCTATCTTTTGCTACTGTTTCTAAAAAATTTTTGTATGTAGGAAGAAGTAAATGTTTTTTTAGATATTCTTTATCTTTGTTAGAGAGTTTTCTAAACCATGAAATTGGTTCTTTATATTTTCCAATCGCAAGAGAATCTTCTTCGATTCCAATTTTATCGGCAAGTTTTTTTATAACGAAATGAGGTAAAATTACTCCAATGCTTCCAACTACTGCATTTTTGTTTGCAACGATTGGTTTTATTGCGCTAATTATGTAATATCCTCCACTTGCCGCCATACTCTCTACGTATACGTTTACTCTTTTTTTCTTGCTTATATATTTTAAATATGCATTAAACTCTTCACTTGCGCTTGGGCTTCCACCTGGGGTGTTAAAAATTAGTAAAAATTCTTTACAGTTTTTATCTTTTAATAAAGCATCCATTTTATTTATCAGTTTGTTTATGTAATCTATGGTAATGGTTTTGTTTATGTTTATTACGGCAACGTAAGGTTTATGAATTTTTTTTGTTATAGAAAAGGATTTTGAAAATAATGTTATTAAAAAAACTAATTCGGCAAGTATCAATAAAGAGACTCCAAAAAGTACTATTTTTTCTTTTAGAGCTTTTATTTTGAATATTTTAAGTTCTGCTTTTAGTTTTTCATTTTCTATGTTTAAGTTTTCCATTAAAACTCCTATCTGATTTTAATGCTTAAAATCGCTATAATATTTGCAATTAAAGCAATTATCCAAAATCTAATAGTTACTTGATTTTCGCTCCATCCTTTTAGTTCAAAATGATGATGAATTGGTGCCATAAGAAATATTCTTTTTTTAGTGGTTTTAAAACTTCCAACTTGAAGTATTACTGAAATGGTTTCCATTACAAATACAAAGCCTATTAATCCAAGGAGTATTTCGTTTTTAGTAATGACTCCCATATATCCGATACTTGCTCCAACGCTTAAACTTCCGCTATCTCCCATAAAAATGTGAGCTGGGCTTGCATTATACCATAAAAATCCAAGCAAAGCGCCTATCATAGCAGCTGAAAAGATAGTTAGTTCTCCAACTCCTTTTTCAAAAGGGAATAGTAAATAGGAGCTAAATTTGTAATTTCCTAAAATATATGAAAATAAAAGCAAACTTATAAAAGAAAAAACGCTTGGAATAGCTGCAAGTCCATCAAGCCCGTCGGTTAAATTTACTGCATTGCTCATACCAACTATTACAAATGCCCAAAAAATTATCGCAAAATATTTCATATCAAAAAGAGGGTGTTTGTAAAATGGTATATAAAATTTGCTATCAAATCCGTAAAAATATAAAGAAGAAGCTATAAAAGTAGCTACGATCCATTGAAGAGAAAATTTTGTTTTAGCTGTTAATCCAGCTTTGTTGTTTTGATTTAAAATTTTTCCCAAATCGTCTATCATTCCAATTATCATAAAACTTAAAGCGGTAATTATAGCCATGATAACGAAAAAGTTTAGTTTTGCACAAAGCAAAGTTGCAAAAATAGCGGATAGTATAAATATAACTCCTCCCATTGTAGGGGTGTTTTTTTTGTGTTTATGGTTTACATATTCAAGAATTGGTTGGGTAACTCTTTTTTTTGCCCATTTAATAAATTTTGGCATAAAATATAAAGTAGTAAAGAACGCTATAAAAAATGCTATTATGGCTCTTACTGAAATATAATGAAAAATATTTATTCCTAAATGATATAGCATAGAAAGCCTTTTTTAGATAAAATTTTAACAAAAAAAGGAGATTTTATGACTTTTAGCGGTAAAAATGCGTTAATTACTGGGGCAAGTAGAGGGATTGGTGCTGAGATTGCAAGAGTTTTGGCTAAAAATGGAGTAAAAGTATGGATAAATTATAGAAATAATGCTGAGTTGGCCGATAAATTAAAAGAAGAAATAGAAAATGAAGGGGGTAGTGCAGCTGTTATTGGATTTGATGTAAGTGATGAAAAAGCGTTTGTGGAAGCTATTAAAACGATTGTTGATAGCGATGGAGAACTTAGTTATCTTGTAAATAACGCTGGTATTACGAAAGATAAACTTGCAATGAGAATGAGTGTTGATGATTTTAAAGAAGTAATTGAGAAAAATTTGGTATCTACTTTTATTGGGTGTAGAGAAGCCCTTAAAGTAATGAGTAAAAAAAGGTTTGGAAGTGTTGTAAATATTGCAAGCGTTGTAGCAGAAGCTGGAAATATAGGACAAGCTAATTATGTGGCTAGTAAAGGGGGAATTATTTCCATGACTAAGACTTTTGCGCTTGAGGGTGCAAGCAGAAATATAAGATTTAATGCCGTAACCCCTGGGTTTATAGATACAGATATGACTAAAACTTTGCCTGAGAAAATAAAAGAAGAAATTTTAAATAAAATTCCTTTAAGAAGATTAGCAGCTCCAAGGGAAGTAGCAAATGCTGTAGCTTTTCTTCTAAGCGATGAAGCAAGTTATATTACAGGTGAGACTTTAAAGGTTAATGGCGGAATGTATATGTAGCTTGTAAAATATTAAATTTTTTTGATAAAATGCTGGAGTAAAAATTAAAAAAGGAGCAGTTATGGCAAATAATGAATTATTTGAACAAGTAAAGGAAGTAATTGTTGAGCAATTAAACGTTAGTCCTGAAGAAGTAAAACCAGAATCAAGATTTGTAGAAGATCTTGGCGCTGATAGTTTAGATGTTGTTGAAATGATTATGGCTCTTGAAGAAAAGTTTGAAATAGAAATTCCAGATAGTGAAGCAGAAAAAATACAAACAGTTCAAGATGTAGTAGATTATATAGCAAAGGCAAAAAGTTAATTTTTTGCCTTTTTTATGAAGAAATAAGAATGTGAATGCGTTTTTATTTCTTCATAAAAAAATAAAGGAAATGCATGAGAGTTGTTGTAACTGGTATCGGTATGATAAATGCTATGGGGTTAAATAAAGATGAAGCGTTTAAAAATATAATTGAAGGAAAAACAGGAATTAGTAGAATTACTCATTTTGACCCTGAAGGTTTTGGTTCTCAAATAGCAGGAGAAGTAAAAGGATTTGATCCAAAAACTATTATGGATGCAAAAGAAGTAAAAAAGGCTGATAGATTTATTCAACTTGGACTTGCTGCTGCTAAAGAGGCTATGGCCGATAGCGGGTTGGAAGAATATGATAATGAAAGATTTGGAATAAGCGCGGCAAGTGGAATAGGAGGACTTCCTGTAATTGAAAAAGCAAGCGTAATAGTTGAAACAAGAGGTCCAAGAAGAATTTCTCCATTTTTTATTCCAAGTGCATTGGTTAACATGCTAGGAGGTTTTGCTTCTATTGAATTTGGACTTAAAGGACCAAATTTAGCAAGCGTAACTGCATGTGCGGCTGGAACTCATGCAATTACAGAAGCTTTTAAAACGATAAAAGCTGGAATGGCAGATAAAATGATGGTTGTAGCTGGAGAAGCTTGTATTTGTCCTGTTGGTGTTGGTGGATTTGCTGCAATGAAAGCGTTATCTACAAGAAATGATGAACCTGAAAAAGCTTCAAGACCTTTTGATGCAAAAAGAGATGGATTTGTAATGGGTGAGGGAGGAGCTTGTTTGATACTTGAGAAGTATGAAGATGCAGTTAATAGAGGGGCAAAAATTTATGCCGAAATTATTGGAATTGGTGAAAGCGGAGATGCAAATCACATTACAACTCCGGCTCCTGAAGGAGAGGGGGCTTATAGAGCTATGAAAATGGCTTATGAAATGGCTGGAGCTCCAAAAATTGATTATATCAATGCGCATGGAACTTCGACTAAGTATAACGATATGTATGAAACTATGGCAATTAAAAAATTATTTGGATCAAAAGAAAAATGTCCTCCGGTAAGTTCGACTAAAGGAGCTACTGGACATTGTTTAGGCGCTGCTGGAACGATTGAAGCGGTTATTACTCTTATGGCGATGGAAAATAATATTATGCCACCAACTATTAATTATGAATATCCAGATCCGGATTGCGATTTGGATTATATTCCAAATGAAGCAAGAAAAGCCGAAATTAATGTGGCTATGAGTAACTCTTTTGGTTTTGGAGGAACTAACGGAGTTGTTATTTTTAAAAAGGTTAGATAGTGGCAGTACTTGATTTTGAAAAAAAACTTAAAGAAATTGAAGAGCAAATTGAAATAGCTAAAATAAAAGGTGATATTCACGCTGTAGAAACTTTAACTAAAGAATTGGAAAAAGAAGCTAGCAAAACTTTTAAAAATTTAACTCCTTATCAAAAACTTCTTCTTGCTCGTCATCCCGATAGACCTCATGCTATAGATATAATCGAAAGAATTATGGATGAGAAGTATGAACTTCATGGAGACAGAGAATTTAGGGATGATGAGTCGATAATTTGTTATATTGGTACAATTGACGATGAAAAGTGTGTGGTAATAGGGGAAGAGAAAGGAAGAAATACTAAAGAGAAAATTAAAAGAAATTTTGGAATGCCTCATCCAGAAGGATATAGAAAAGCTTTAAGAGTTGCAAAACTTGCCGAAAAATTTGATTTGCCTATACTTTTTTTAATCGATACTCCGGGAGCGTTTCCTGGAATTGGAGCTGAAGAGAGAGGTCAAAGCGAAGCAATTGCAAGGAATTTGTTTGAGCTTTCAAAAATTAAAGTTCCTACTATTTCCATAGTAATTGGAGAAGGAGGAAGTGGGGGAGCTTTGGCAATTGGGGTAGCTGATAAGCTTGCAATGCTTAAATATTCTGTTTTTAGCGTAATATCTCCTGAAGGATGTGCAGCTATTTTATGGGGTGATAATTCTAAAGTAGAAACAGCTACTAAAGCTCTTAAAATTTCAGCGGAAGAGCTTAAAGAATTTGGTCTTATTGATGATATTATAGAAGAACCTTTTATGGGAGCTCATAAAAATTATGATGAAACGGCTAAAAACATAAAAGAATATTTTTTAAAAAATGTTAAGCAGTTAAAAGAACTTGATAAGGAAGTGTTGCTTCAAAAAAGATTTCAAAAATATTTAAATTACGGAAGTTTTAAAGAAAGTTAATATTTTTTAGCTCATCAAACTTGACATAAACAATTTAGATTAGTTATAATTTTAAAAATCAAAATTAAGGAGACAAAATGGCAAGAGTAGTTGGATTTAAAAAAATAGAAGCTGTATTTAGAAAAGCGGCTGGAATTGATCTTGATAAAAGTAAAGCTGACAGAATTACTGATATTATTGAAAAAAAATTTCATGATATGCTTTTAGTAGCAGTAGAAAAAGCTGGATATAATGGAAGAGATGTGATAATGGAACCTGATATGCCTGTTACGAAAGGATTTGAAGAGTCTTTAAGACAATTTAAAGAGCTTGAAGAAGAAGTAGAACTTCAAGATGTATTACAATTTTTAGAGCAAATTCCGCCTTTAAAATACCCAATTAGTGCTGAGCTTGAAGCAAAATTACCAGAATATATTGGAGCCTTGATGTTAATTATTGCAAGAGTATTAAAAGAAATAGGAGCTGGTAGAAAACCTTCAAGTGAAGATATCGATAGATGCGAAAGAATCTTAGATTTAACTCTTTA
>Ga0256838_1000588_pt1 | contig 21148 bp, 20 predicted proteins | sample 4571419metaG_FD_185978 | JGI IMG/M metagenome (GOLD analysis project Ga0256838, IMG submission 185978) | Hydrothermal vent microbial communities from Guaymas Basin, Mexico - 4571-419 | ecosystem: Environmental > Aquatic > Marine > Hydrothermal vents | place: Mexico: Guaymas Basin | collected...
ATAATTAAAAAGAATAAAGTATATATTAATAAATATCAAAAAATAAACATAAATAGAAAATTAATAATATTTCAATCAAGTCAAAGTAAAAAAGATATTATTAAACTATTTAATCATATAAGTATTATATATTTTCAATCTCCTGCTCACCATTTATTATCTTTATAGAAAAGAAAACCAAAAAATATAATAACAAGTAATCAAATAATATTAGTTTTATCAAAATAAAAACCTTTAATCCAAAAACTTAAAATAATAGAAAATAATAAAAATGGAAAAATAAAATAATTTTTAATTTTTCATGTTTTATAATCAGTAAAAACTGCATAAAAAGGAGTAACAAGTAAAAATAAAACTATACTATTTATTAATGTCATCATTTTTTTTTAGAAAGTATATTTTTATTATATTACTTTAATATTCATTGCAATAAAAAAAGAGCTTAAGCTCTTTTTTTATTCAAATACATAAGGTGGATTTGATTGAATATTTCCATCATATTCTATAATTAAAGGTGAATCATAACTATCAGAATCTGTAGATATTAAATCACTATTTCAATTATAAGTAATTGTACAATTTAATCAAAATGTTTTTCCTCATGCTATTTTTACATATTGAGAATCACAATGTAAAGGAACTTTGCTATCACCCATAAGATTAGTAGAAATTTCATAATTATTTTCATTTACTCTAGCATATCTTCTTAAATATATTAAATCATATGCTTGAGCTCTTTCTTGAGTACAAGTAGATTTATCATAATCAGGTGTTCCGTATGGACAACTAGTTTTTATATTTAAAGTTTTAATACTTCATCAAATAGTATTTCTAGTCATGAAACTTCATTTCCAATGTAATTGATTAACTAGGTTTTCTCAAACATTATCACCATCATACATATTATTAGATCAATCAACACTTACAACTGGTCATTCAGAATAAATAATTCATACACCATTTGTAATGTTTTCATCAATTCTTAATTCAGATTCATCTCAACTTGAATCATTTCATACTAATATTATTCAAAGAATAGATTGTTCATCAGTATAGAATAAATCAGATTTTAAATTAATATTACCATTTTCAACTATAATAGTTTTTTTCCCTGATATTCAACATGCATTATCATTTGAACATTTAATTTCAACATCTCTATCTTTTACGTACAATATATCTCATCACTGTAAAACTAAACCTTGAGCTGCATTGAAACTATTTAAATCAGAAATATCAATAGTGTCTGAAGGAGTTAACTTTGTAGCATCAGACATATCAACTCATCTTAATAATTTTGCTAAATTTTTATTAACACTTGTTTTTAAATCAAATAATGTAATTTTAGAAAAATCATTAAATGTAGAATCATCAGTAGTTACAGCACCATCTCAATTTAAATTTCAAGTTTTATTATTAGTTTGAGTAATTCAAGTAATTTTAACCTCTGATAATATAGCTTTACTATCATCTTCATAATTACTAAGATCATCAAAATCTCTTGTGGTATGAATTCAAAAATATTTAAATCATGTTTGAATAGAAGGTAATTTAACAATTTTTCATCAAACTTTATATTCTAATTCTGAATAAAGAGCAATTTCTCTATCATCAGAACTTATTCAAGAAATACTTTGTGGTAAAATTTGAAATACATTTTCATTTGAATTAAAAGGCATATTTCATTTTCAAGCAGGATAAACTCAAGTAATATTAGTAATTAAATAATTATTATATTTATTAGTAGTGTCCCAAGCTCAATCATTAGTATTGTTTTCTTTTAATCTTGATTGAGTTATTTGTAAAAAATTATTTTTAGTTCATGTATATATATTTAAACTATAAGCAATATTTTCATTATGAATTTTAGATAAAGTCATATCTTTTACTTGTCATTCAACAAGAGGATATATATTTCAAATAGAATTAAAAGTTAAAACTGGATCAAATTTAAATTCTGGTAATTCATTAACAAATGAATCACCAACAGTATTAAATTCTCAAACTGAATTATTACTTGTCTTATCAATAACATCAATTTTAAAGTTAGTAAATTTTAATTCAGCTGTTGCTGATCAATATAATGATTTATTTTGAGCAGGATTTGCAGATATTTTCATATATTCATCATAAGTAGGAACAGCAGATTTTATAGATATATTTAATTCTCATTTATCTAATTTATCTCTATTACTAAGAATAGTTTGGAAATCATGATATTCATTAATGAATGTACTATCAATATCATCATTATTTCAATCTTTAAAAGTAAATCAAACTCAATTTCATAATTCGCTATCAATATTATCTAATTGATTAACTCATAAACTATTTTTTAATTTAAAAGTGAATCAAATATCTTTTACTCAATTAACAGGAACCACCTCATTATTATATTTATCTCTAAAATCTATTTTTAGGTTATATTTAGAAGAATAATCAGATAAATTGTTTTCATATTTTATACTAATATTATTAGTTGAATTGGCCAATAATGGTTCATTAGCAACAATTTGAAAGTCAGGAGTAGGATAAGAAATACAATTATTAACCATATCACAAATTTCTTCTAATCAATATTTAGAATCTCAATTATAATAACTTTTTATTTTCCAACTATAATATCTAGATCAATCATTATCATAATCCATATAAAATCATCAAGCATCTTTTCAAGATACATTTGAAAAATTGTGTTCTATCTCTGTAGTAGAAAAATCTGTTATTTTAGTATTTAAATTAGATAATTGATATTTTCAATAATTTTCAGTTGTTCATTTATTATCATATTTTTCAATAAATAATTCAAATGAGCTAAGTCAAGATTTATTATCATTAAAAGAAGGTATCTTTAATTTTCTAGCATCTAATGCAGTCATAGGTTTTATATTTGATACTCAATTTTCATATATACTTTCGAAAGATAAATCTCAATTATTTCATGTTTTGTACTGAATTGATTGTCAATTCGTAGCTAAGTTTGATATATCATAAGTACTTCCATTAACTAAAGGAGCATCACCATCTGGAGTTAATATTAAACTTGTAATATTATTAATTCTATTAATTTCTGTTCAAGAATCATTTAAAAATATTACATCTGTTGATGAACTATCAATAACTGACGTGTTTCATGCTCAATCAGTTGCAAAAGTATTTGGTAAATTTAAAATATCAAAAGTATCATTTTGATATCAAGACCATTTATATGTTAGTTTTAAATCTTTTTTTTCATTATCTCAAGTAATTAATGTATCTGGATTTGTATCTCATAAAATCAAAGGATAATCTATTGTATCTATTTGTGATACACAAGATTGACCGTAACATGTTTTATCTTTATTAGCGACAGTAGTATCTCTACAAGTAATATCTAAAGTAAACTCTCATTCAGCATCATTAGCTTGTTTATAGTATAATTTTCAATCATTATAGTATTGATTTTTCATTCAAGCTAAAGTTATACTATTAAGTACACATTTAACAGGAACAGTATCTACAAAATAACGTTTAAAAACCGTATCAGGATATACATTATGACCTGGATCAACAGTAGAATCTTCTGCTTTAAAATGTAAATCATAAATTCAGTCTGGTACTACATTTCAATTAACTGAAGAAAAATCTATATCAGTATTACATTCAGGAGCAGTTAATGAAACCCAATTTGAATCGTAGTGAAGTTCATCAATTTTATATCATTCTATTTTATATGCACAACTAGATATGTTACTAGTTTCAGGGTTAGCTCACGCATAGGCACTGAATGAAAACCATAAATTACTTATTAATAAAAGTAAAGTTAAGTTTATTTTTGTATTCATAATTATAAAAAAAAGAAATAAATTTATATGACATATCTAAATAATATCATATAAACTTATCTCTTACAACTTTTCAGCTTGATAATTTAAAAATTCATGTTCTAAACTATTTTTATCACCTAATACTGTAAATACCCAATCAAATAAAAACATAAAGAAACTACAATGACCATCAAATACTTGATTTGTATAAATATTTCATCTAGCTTGATAAGACTCAATTGGACACACTCAACAATAAGGTGCATATGCACATATATCGCAAGGTAAACTTTCAACTATCGATGCATCCATCATAGCTCAAACCATTTCATTTTGAACAAGATCCTCTAAACTTGAATTAACATCTCAAATCTTAAATACATCATCATCAACCATTCTTCACTCGTCACAAGTATAAATACTTCAAGTATAATCATATGCTATTTGTCATATTCAAGCTCCACAAGGACTTCTTAAATCCATAAAATTAGTATCTTCAGGATTTAAAATTTTTCACATAATTATTCATAAAAATCATTCTTTTACTTTAATTCCCTTTCAATAAAGCTCAATTAAATAATTAAAATAATTTTTATAAAATTCTACTAATTCTTCATTTGAATAACCTAATGTGTTTTTACTTTTAACAGCAAATCACAGTCAGTTTAATTTTTTTAAAAATATATTATCAAATCATAATTCTATATATGTATCAACTAATTCTCTATAATTATTTAAAGTTTTTCTAGTTATTACTCACATTGCTCAATGTAATATTTTTTTTCATTTTTTTTCTTCCCACTCTCTAATTAAGTAGATTTTTTCTTTTAATGCATCAAAACTTGAAACAAGATTATTTTTTCAAATCATTAATCTATTAAAATCATGAGTTTTTCTATCTCAATCTAAAGAAGTTGAAATACTAAGATTTGGATAACTAAACAATTTTTCAAGTATTTCATCATCAACTAAAGTTAAATTAGAAACAAGTGCATAATTAATATTCTTTTTTGTTATTTTATTTTTTTCTTCTGTATCTTTAACAATAAAATCAATTAACTTCATATTAACTAAAGGTTCTCATCATTGAAATTCAATAGTTAAGTTTTTTGCTGGACTTGATAATATAATATCTATAATTTTAGCTGCAGATTCTTCATTCATACTTAATCAATCGTCAGTATATCTGTAATCAGCTGCTGCATGACAATATTTACATTGATGATTACATCATTTTGTTAGAACCATTATATGTAGTGTTGGTCAAATGAAATTTATTCAATTTCTTTTTTGATATTCAGTCACAGCATTTTTTAAATAATCTTTATCTGTTAGTTTAAAGAATTTCTTTTCAGTAAGTTCTTTAAATAAATCTGTATTAACATCTATTTTGTCTTCTAAATATTTATAGAATTCATCATTTTTTAGAACAATTGAGTCTCAAAAAATATTTGTAACTACTTTTTGTTCTTTTCATAAATGATTGAATCTAATAAATGGTATATTTTTATTCATTTTTTAAATTGTTTTATATATTAATCTACATTTATACTTCATAACGCTTGAGCAATTATTATTTTTCTTAAATCTTTATTTTTATCCGCTATTTCAAATCTTAAAGAATTAAAAGTTAACTCTTCTTTTATAAGTAAAAAATCAGCGTCATCTAGGTTTTCTAGATTTATAATGAAGTTTTTTTCATCTTCATCAATAGAAAAATCTTTTTCTTCTAAATATAAATTAATAGTATATAAAATAGCTTCTTTTGCATATAAGCTTTTTAAAACTTTTATCTCTTTCATAGTTTTTAGTTTAATTTGTAAAATAATACTAATTAGGTAATATTATATAAATATATTTTTAAATTCAATAAATAAATGATAATAGTTCCTACTAGAGTTTGCAACACTGATAAATGCTGATATTGTTGAGTTCTTAAAAAAGATTTTGAGAATATTTATTTTAAAAATTTAAATATTTTAGATTTTAAAAACAAACTAGAATTATTAACTGAAAAAACAAATGATAATGAAATAAGGTTTTTTTGATGAGAACCTTTTTTAAAGTTTGAAATAATAAAAGAAATAATCTCTTGATTAGATAATGATAAATATAATTACACTATAAATACAAATTTAAGCTTAATTAAGGATGATTATTTAGTTTTTTTGAAAAAATATAATATAAAGTTAATTATAAGTTGTAATTGAGACTTATACTCTCACTGTTTAACTAGAAGTTTAGAAAAAGAAAAAACTATATTACTTTATCAAAATATTGAAAAAATAATTAAATATTGAATAAGATATCAAATAAATATAGTAACCACTCCTAAAATAGTAGATAGACTTAGAAAAAATCTTCATTTTATAAATAGAAGATTATGATGAAAAATATTTAATTTACTTCCGGTTAACTATAATTGATGGACTAACGAATGATTATTAGAATTTAAAAATCAACTAAGTGAAATTGAAAAAGATATTAAAAATTGAGATTTAAATATACATTTCATAAATAAAGATGTAAATAATAAAGTGTCTTTATTTAATAGTGAAATAATTATAGATTCAGACTGAAAGATCTATCCTAACATGGTTATAATAGAAAAATTTTTCGAAGTAGAAAAAAAGAAAATTCAAATAACTGATTTTAATAAAACTTATACTGAAATTCAAAAAAACATAAACAATTATGACACAGAAACTCAAATAATATATGAAAATTATATAAATAAAGTTTTAAATAAAAAATTTGAAGATATAATAGAAAACGATAATGAATCGTCTGAAATTTTTAGTGACTTTCTTAGTAAAATATAAAAATGAAAATACTTACACCTGTAAAAAATCTCCTTTCGTGAATAGAGATAATAAATGCATGAACAGATGAAATTTATTTCTGAATAGTTTCAACTAAATGGGAAAATAAACATTGATATAAAAGTATATTAAATCGTAGAGATTGATCACTTGCAAATATATCTTCTTATGAAGATGCAGTCAAATTAATTGATTATGCTCACAAAAAATGAGTAGAAGCATATATTACATTAAATAATTCACCTATAATAGTAGATATTGAATTAATAAAAGAAGAAATAAAAAATGCAATAAATGTAAAACCTGATGCTCTAATAGTAAAAGATATATTTATAGCAGAATTAATTAGAGAAATCGATAAAGATATAGATATACATTGTAGTAGTTTAAATCAAGTTATAAATTCTGAAAGTATTAATTATTGGATTGAAAATTTCAATATTTCAAGAATGATATTCCCTAGAAATATTTCTGCAAGTGAGATTAAAACATTGTGTTTAAAATTTCCTGATTTAGAATTCGAAATATTTGTTAAAAATGATTGGTGTTATAATAGTGATTGAGTCTGCTCTTCCTTACATTTAGAGTGACTAAAAAACTGAATGCCCTATGTATGCAATAGAGAATCTATGTATAAAACCACTGATAAAGATTTTCAAGAAAGGTACTTAGATTTGTATAGAAAAACACTCGACTGTAAAATATGTATTCTTGCTGATTTAAAATGACTTAAAAATCTTGTAAGTCTTAAAATTGTTGGTAGAGAAAAACCTTTAATAATAATATTAAATGATTTAAAGTTTATTAAAAATTCAGTTAAATTTTTAAAATTATCTGAAAACAATAAGGAATTCATTGATTTTAATATAAATCTACATAAAAAAATAATAAAAAAAGATTGTGGTCACAAATGATGTGAACTATATAATATGCACTATAATTAATATGGAAAAAGCCTATCTAATAACTCAAAACACTGATTTAAATAAAGATTTTTCTGAGTATGAAAGATTATATATTTGAGATCAATACTGTGAACATAATATGTTCTATTTTTTAAGTGATTCAGATTTTATAAACAAAATATTAAAACTTGATAAAAAAATCACTATAACAACTCCTATTATTTCTGAAAAATGAATAATTAAATTTTTTAATTTTTTAGACTCATTTGTTAAAAAAGTTGATATTAAAAATTTAGAATTAATAGTAAATGAACAATGAATTTTTCATAAATTAAGTAATAATTATACTGAAATAAAGATAATCTGGTGAAATTTTTTAAGCTGACAGAATAAAGACCCTTATTTAAAAATATTTAAAGATAAGGAAGCACATAAAATGCTTAGTATTGATTCTAAATATTATAGTAATTTATTTAATTCTAAAAATATAGAAACTATAGAGTTATATAATGTATTTCAATGACTAACAATAAATCAAAACTTTAATGTAAATATGTATTTCCCTTATGTAGTTTATTCTATAAACAGATACTGTATTACCGCATTAATTAATCAAAAAATAGATTATATGACTGTAGTAGAAAATTGTAACTGATGTAAAAATATAGAAAAAGATGATTTAGATATGGAATTAAAAATTTGAGATGAAAAAGTAAAACAATACTTTAGATGAAATAAGCAATTTTATAAAAACGAAGAATTATTAAAATACGATAAAATAAATAGAATAATATATAACTATGATTTAATATAAAATGATTGATGTAAATTATAATGAGAAATTTAGAAAATTTTTTAAAAAGTTTTCTAAACAATATTCACTAAGTACAGATAAAGATGAGAAAAAATTTTTATGGGATTTAGCTGTTGATTTTGTTGAAACAAATAGAGATTTTGTGATGCAATACCCTATTGCTCAATACTGGTCAAGTATTTGAACTGAAGAAAAAGATTCATTAGAAAATCTTTTTTTTGAAGAATATAATTGAAAAGATATTAATCTTTATTTTCATATTCCTTTTTGTAAAACGAGATGTACTTATTGTAATTTTCATATAGTTGTTTGAGATTGATCAAAAGAATTAATGACACAAATATATATTACAAAACTAAAAAAAGAAATAGATTTATTTACAGAAAAAGTAACAAATTATAATATAAAAACAATTTTTATATGATGATGAACTCCTTCTTATTTGGATGAAAAACCTTTAGAAGATTTATTAAAGTATATTAATTTAAAACTTTGAAATAATTTTGATGATGAGCTAGAATTTTCATTTGAATGAAACCCAGATTCTTTTAACGAAAATAAATTAACAATCCTTAAAAAATATAAAGTAAATAGATTATCTTTTTGAGTGCAAACTTTTAATAATCAAATTACAGAAAAAATAAATAGAACATACACTGATGTTATAGTTTTTGATATAATTAAATTAGCAAGAAAAATCTGATTTAAAAATATAAATGTAGATATGATTTATGGTTTACCGTGACAAGATTATTTATGTATGAAAAAAGATCTAGAAATAGTATCTAAACTTGAAGTAGAACATATTACATACTACCCTCTTTATTATTACGATGAATCAATAGTCACTCAAATAGATTGAAGAGAAGATAATATTAAACAAATATACAGTTTTTATGATGAAGTAATTGATAAATTAAAAAATAATAATTTTAATCAATATTGAAGAGAATATTTCTCAAAATGAGATAAAATTTCACATTATCAAAATAATTTTGTATGAAATGGTTATTTGTATTGATTTTGACAATCAGCATACTCTTTTAATAAAAAATATGCCTTTAAAAAAAATGAAAACCTTAAACAATACCTTATAGATAACAATAACCTTATTCATTATTATAAATATGATAATGAAAATATTAATAGAAGATTGTTTGTTTTATGAAGTAGGAACATAAAAATAGAAAAAGACAAGTTAGAAGATATAGAAAGTGTTGAAAAAATTAGAGAATTAATTAAAATTCCATTAACTATGTGATTAATAAAAGAAGATAATGATTCATTTTATTTAACAGACAAATGATTAAAATATCAAGAAATATTAGCACATATGATTGTTTAATTTATTTATTAATTACTTAATTATTCATGAAAAAAATAATTTCAATATTAGTATTGGTTTCAATACTATCTGCGTGTAACCAAATTGAACCAATTAATAATTCTTCAAATAACGAAATAAAAAAAGAAGATATTTCAAAAAAATGAATTAATTTAAATGAAGATTTTTGAATTAATTTAAACGAAGAAGAACTTATTACTAAAAGATTCGAAATATTATCTAAAACATTTAAATCACATTCAGATTTAATGTCATCAATACAGTATGAACAATTCGTAGATTATGTTTATGACGTATTCGCTAAATATAAAGATCTTTGAAGAGAAGAATCAGAATCAAAAAATAATTATATTTTTAATGTACTTATTCCTAAAATAGTTATAAACAACTATGTAGTGCCTTGAAAAATGACTGAAAAAGAAGCTGAGTTAGTAATTCAATCAATTAAAAGAAATGATTTAAATACTTTGTCAGACAAAAAACTTATCACTGAAAAATTCAAAATTTATTTCGAAGAAAATAAATTTAATCCGTTTATTAAGTCTTTAAATACAAAATGATTAACTAAAGATGAAAAACTTGAATTATTATTTAAAGATAAAGATTGAGTTATTTATTCTATATTAAGTAATAGATATAACTGGAATAAAACTTGAATTGGTTATAAACCAGCTGATATGGAAGCTGAATTTATGGTGTACTTAAATAAAAAATTAGAATATACTTTTTGAACTATAGGTGTAAGTGAAGATGAAGTAAAAGATTATGCTTATAAAAAATATAATGTAGATTCTCTTGAATCACTTTGAGTAAATATTTTAGAAAAATTTAATAAATTAGTTAAAAAATATAACTTAGAATGAAAAATACCTTTAGATAGATATTATAGAAATGATGAAAGAAAAGATATATTTATTAATAGAAAAACTGTAGACAATTATATCAACACTCTTTCAAATTGAAATTCTGAAGATTTTATAAAAGAATTAAGTGATATAAGATTAGAAATGTATTTATTATCATATTTTTGAAGAAATAGGACTGATTTAAATGAAAATCAATGATTATGGTCATCTAGAACAAGATCTGATTTCATTGACCCTGTATTTGGTAAATGAATTCAAAATTTATTTAGACTTGGTAGATATTTACCTTGAGAAGAAATTAAAATAGATTTAAATAAATCTGAAAACAATATTTAATTATTAATAAATTTAAAATGATTAAGTTAAAACTTATCTCAATATCATTAATAACAATCTTTTTATTATCAAGTTGTTTATTTGAAAAAGAACCTGATGTTTTATGAATATATGTAAATGAAAAAACACATATAGAAAATAATCCTATTGCTACAGACAAAGAGCAATCAAGAATAGATTTAGCTGATAGTGAAAAAAACAAGGATATAAATAAAATAAAATCTTATTTAAGAACATTTTGTTGAGTATATAAAAATGTTGATTCATTAGTTACATCAAATCATTTCTATAAATTAAAAACTATTGTTGATAGAATTGATTCTAAAGAATCAAAATTTATATATATTGAAATGCCTTCATATGTATTTGAAATGTGTAAGGATAAATCTCCTGAGTATATTGAAACATTAACTTTATATTTACAAACTAGTCTTGATGATTTGAATTGATTAAATTTAAAATTAAAAACTTGATATTTAACTAATTATATTGAGGAGTTAAATTTAGTTAATGAAGATGTTCCTTCAAATATAAAAGAAGCTACAAGTTTTAATAATTATTTTTTAGATAAAAACACTGCAACTTTAGAAGCTTTTTATTACCCATATTATCTAAAAGAAAAAAATAATATTAAATCATTTTTATCTAAACCTATATTTTCTCTTGAAAAAGATAATAAAAATAAAGAATTAGCATTAAGAAATTTAATTAAAAATCTTGATGATTTATGAATTGAATCAATTGATGAATTTAGATTGCTATTACTAAAAAATAATAATTTCAAAGATGAAAATGAATTAAAGGAATCTATTAAAAAAGATTATTTAAATATAATCTCTAATAATAAAATATTATCAGAAAAATTAATTGACTTATCTGTTTTTAAAGGTTATATTAATAGTAGAGCTTATCAAAAATTATTAGATAATAATAATTTTAAAAATAATATTACTGAGTTCTGAAAAAAGATGTTAATCCTATCAATAGTTTGAAATGATTATGCAGATGGTTTAAATGAAACATGGGCATGAAAACAATTTTTCTGAGATGAAAAAATCGGTAATTGAATTATTAGATTAAACTATATTTATATTCTTAGCTTATAAAATATGAAAGCAAAAAAAAATCTTAAATCCTTTTTAAGAGAAGAAGATGGTAAAGCAATAAAAAAAAGTTTGTTAATTTCATCATTATGACTTGTTGTTTGATTTTGAATAACAAATAGTGCTGATGCACGGCATTCTAATTACAATAATCATAGTAGTGCTACTTGAGCAGCTAATCATTCTTCTACTCATAGTAGCCATAATAATCATTCTTCTTATTAATAATAATTTAAAATATGAAAAATATTAAAATTGTCTTACTTCTGTTAATTTTAATGATGCCTTTATCATTGTTTGCTAAAGGATATGATTGAGGATCTATAGTTAATTGGTCAGTTTCATCTTGAACAAAAAATTGTCCCTCATGAAAAGTTCTTTATTGACGTTATGATTATTCAGGACAACCTAGATCTTGATCAGCTGTCTGTTATAGACCAGATAATACAGCTCCATCTATATCTATAGATACACATTGATATAATTTAAATACATGGACAAATACTGACAAAGTTACTGTTTCTGTAAGTATATCTGATAGTCAATCATGATTATGATCTATGTGGTATACTATAAATTGAGCTAGAACAAATACATCTTCAAGTTATTCTATAGACTTCACTAAAGAATGAACTTATTTAGTAAGATTATATGCTTATGATAAAGCTACTTTAAGCTCTTATAATTGAAGTAGTGTTACTGGTAATCTTTGATATAAAAGTATTGTTATAAAAATAGATAGATCAAAACCTGGTTTTTCAATAAGTCCAATTGTAAAGAATTTTACTGAAACCATTAAATGATGGTTTGGTGTAAAACCAAAAATAGGATTTGAATTAAGTGATCTATATGAGGGAGCAAATATAAAAATTAAAAATTATGCATGTACTTTTTTACCAGAACATGCTAAATATTCATACCCAGTTGAAAATATATCATTATTTTGAACTGGTGTTACATGATCTTGTAATGCTTCATCATGATTAGACTGTACTGTTGATTCAAATTATAATCCTAATATGAATGACTGTAATTGGACATGTGATGATTGATATGTAAGTGATTGAGATTCATGTGTAATTGAACATATTACATTATCATGTAATAGTGGTTCTTTACAAATACCTGATTCAATATATGTATATAATGAACGTGAAATAGTTATTAATGATTGAGATTCATGAGATAATATATTTTGGAGTGAACCTTCTTGAGTTCCTAGAACTTGAATATATCAAGCAACCTATGACTTATCAGAACAAGATTATCTTCCTTGACTGAATTCATGTCAATATTCATGTTCAGATTGATTGCATAAAGAAATATCCTATTGATGAAAATGTATAAATGATGTTACTATAGTATGTTGTAATAAATGAGCTCTTTCATATATAGCTGATACATGAGCCGCTATTGATTGTACATTAGATGAAAACAAAGATGATCCTAGGTGTGCATTTAATGATTTATGTAATTGATATATTAAAGATGTTTTATGAGATTGGAATATTTCAGAAGACAAATGGGAATTTGATGACTCAATGGGAAATTTATTTGACTCATCTCAAGCTGCTTGTGGTTATGAAGTATTACCTGATTCAGATTGATTTGTATGTAATAATTATTATTCATTAACATGAAGTGAAGTTGACTCTACACGTGAATGTATTTTAACTGACACATGAGAGTGGTCAAATGATAAAAGAAATGATGATGAATGAAATAATAAATATGATTGTACTAACAAATCAAAACATTCTAAATATACTTCTAATTGATATGATAATAATTGTAGTTATGCATGTGATGATTGATATTTTAAAGATGATAGTTCTTGAGATAGCCCAACATGAAAATGTGTAAAAGATATCGATTGAGAATGTTGAAGTGCAAATTGATTAAATGCTGATGAGCAACCAGAAGATGATGATAGATTATGTGCAGCATGAGATTTTGATGAAAAACGTGACAAAGATGGAAAATTCAAATGGAAATGTGAATGAACAACATGGCACTCAAAGGATGTTAATTGTGAATCTATTGAAAAAACAATTTCTTGTTGATCATCTGATTGAGAAACATTAGAGTCAAAACCAACTACAAATCTTTGTAAATATGAAAGATCTATAAACTGGACAGATGAAAATGCTGATGATGGTACTTGGAACTGGACTTGTATTTCAGAAAATTGAAATAATGATAAAAATTGTAAAGCGTACAAACAAACATATTGTGAAGCTGATGGTGAAAATGAATGTACTGTTCAATAATTAAAAGTAGAATGATTTGTATAATTAAATCATTCTACATATTTTAAAATAATATATAATATATAATATATGTATAAAGAAATAATTAAAAAATCATTTATCTGAGGTTTAGTATTTGCTATAACTGCTTTTTGAGTAGTATATGCTGCTAATATAACTTCTGTTAAGACTCAATCTATTAATAGTTGAGATATTATGGGTAAAGGTTGGTTCCAAGATGTTAATGATTCTATTGTCCCTAGTTGAGCTGTTATGGCTTTTAATAAATCATCATGCCCAACTGGTTGGAGTGAATATACTCCTGCATATGGTAGATTTATAAGATGAATAGATAAATCATGAAATAATCAAGATCCTGATGGAGAAAGATCAACTTGAAATATTCAATCTGATATGATTAAATCTCATAGTCATACTACAACTATAATGATTTGAGATAATAGTGTAGACTGAGTAGATAGCACTACAACTAATAGTTGAGAACACCATAATGAATCTAGAGAAACAGCATCTACATGATGAGCTGAAACTAGACCTGTTAATGTAGCTTTATTATATTGTGAAAAAAATTAATAATTAATAATAATTAAAATATGACAAATTATAAAGAAACAATTAAAAAATCATTTATCTGAGGTTTAGTATTTGCTATAACTGCTTTTTGAGTAGTATATGCTGCTAATATAACTTCTGTTCAATCTCAAACTATTAATAGTTGAGATATTATGGGTAAAGGTTGGTTTCAAGATGTTAATGATTTAGTTGATAAATATAGTACTTTTTGATGGAATATTGTATCAACTAGTGATAATAATGATTTTGATATCAATTGTGAACGGAGAGTTAAAATGGATAACAGCTATTATTATCCTAATAAAATATCAACAGATATATTAATTTGATTTGAAAATTTCTTAGGTTCACCTTCTGGTGATTATACTACAACTAGTATTTTTGGCATAAAAAAAACATCTAAAGATAATTTTTATCACTATGAAGCAACAGCTAGAGTAGCAGATGGTTATGTGACTGATAATAATTCAGATAATGCAGTTCAATTAATTGAAAAAAAATGTAATTAAAATAAAAAAACTACTCTAACGAGTAGTTTTTTTATTATATATTTTTTTACCAATCCTTCTCCCCTCTATTAAATATCTCATCAAAGAGTGGATTATTATTTAATTTTCAAAATTTATTTTAAACTCTAAAAGTGATATTAATTCCTTTATTAATTTTGTCTTTACAAAAGATTTATGTTTTTCATCTTTTAATACTTCTCATAGTCAGTCTAATATTTTATAATTAGTAGATAATCATTTTAGTTTAAGAATTATTTGTTCAAATAATTCATTTTTTGTTTTTCATGTTCTTTCTATAATTATATCATCATTTATATCAAAATTATTTTTAAAGAAAAAATATACATCATAAATATCTCTATTTGTATTTCTTTCAGTTAATGCTACTAGTTTATTAGCAAAAATAGTACTTTTATCTTGAACTAAAATATTTGTTCCATAAAAATTTAGTGTTTCATATCAATTATTTTTCCATATTTTTCTATTAATATCTATTTTAATATTCATATCAGTAACTCAATATGATAATACAATATTAAATTTTCATTTTTTTACTTTTCAGTAGTTTCCTAAGATTTTATCTAATTTATCATCAATTATTTCATCACTTTTTATTAAATCAAAATCTAAATCAGTAGAAAATCTATCTAATCAATGGAAAAAATAACATGCTGTTCATCATTTAAAAGCTAAATACTTTCATAATTCTCAGCTGAAAATATCTTGTAATATTTCATACATTTTTTGTCTATGTAAATCTTTATTAAGCATATTTTTTTATTAATTTATTAACTTCTAAAATAACTCTTTTATTATATATTTCTGAAACCTCTTTTAATAATTCAAAATTAACTCCTGATAAATCATCAAAATAATAATTTTTTGATAAATATATTCTATCACATATTGCTCTTTCTACAGTAGCAATAGTATAGTTTCAATTATGTACTATTCATAATTGATTTAATAAAATAGAATCTTTTATTTTATTAAATTTAAAAATATTATTATCAATATTTTTTTCTAAAGTATCATCACTTATAAGAAAAATAGTATCATAATATTGAAAAATAACTCATTTATCCTTTAATACAGTTTCAAGTGATATATATGATTTTTTTCTTATTTTACATGCTAATTCAAATATATTATATTTTTTAAAAGAATATATACCATAAAAAATATTATTTAAAATACCCTTTTTTTTAGCTCTATACAAGAATAAATCTAAAGCTTTATCCGTATTAAAATTTAAATAATTTTTTAAATTTTTCTTTCAAAAAACAGTTTGTCAACTATTATACAATTTTTCTATATTATTCATGATTTACTTCTAATTACTACATATTTGTAGTATTATATAGGAAATTACAATAAAAAGCAATTTTAAATACATTTTTTACCAATCCTTCTCTCCTCTATCAAACAAATCATCAAAAAATGGATCGTTATTAACTCAGTTTGCATTATTGTAAAACTGTCTATTGTATTGTTCTTCTTGTTTTAAATCATCTAAATAACTATCTATTTGCTTTATTTCTTCAGTAGTTAATTTCTTTTCAGTTCTTTTTTTAGTAGCTTCATCGCTACTACTTTTTTCTTTTTCTCATTCTCATCATTCACTGTTTTTATCTAGATTTCAGTTTTCATCCTTATTTGTATTTCAATCTTGATTTTTATCTTCTTGTTTTTTATCTTCTTGCTGTTTTTTTGTTTCTTCTTTTATATTATCTAATATTTCTTTTGTAATTTTATAGTTTTCTATAGCTTCTTCTGTACTATAATTATTTATTGATCAAGAATAACTAACTAAAGCTCAAGTATAATTTTTTAAATCAAATTGACTATTTCATTTTTCGAATTTTTTGTATGCTGAAAAAATACTATAATTTGAAATTATAAGTATAAATATTATTAAAAATAATATAAAAATTATAGCTTTTTTATTTTTCATAAAATCGATTCATTAATTAAAAATAGTGTAAAAAATAATATTGATATAAAAATAAAAAATCTTGTATAATCATATCTAAAGTTAATATTTTTTTCAAGTGATATATAATCAATTTCATTAGCTAAAAATTTATTTATAGATTTGAAATCTTTAAAATCATCAAAAGAATTAAAATTAAAATCATATTTGTTAGCAAAATCTGATAATTTATCCTTATTTAGCTTAACTATAACATCTTCTCATCTATATTTTTTATAAATATCTCTTCAAAAAAAATCTTTTGCAACAGGTATCTTAGTTCATTGTTTAGTTCAAACTCAAACAATTAATATTTTTATATTATTCTTTTTAAAACTATCTAATAATTTATCTGAAACTTTAATATCATCTTCTCATCAATCAGTAAATATTACTGCTAATCATCAGTCTTTATCTGATTTAAAATAAGTATAAATACTATTTAAAACCTTAGATAGGTCAGTACCATTTTTACTAATATTCGAATTATTGATTCATTGCATAATAGTAGAAAAAACTCATAAATCATCAGTGAATGGAATAACTTCTAACGATTCTCATGCAAAAGCAATCAAACCATATTTATTTAAAGTATTAGTGTTTATAAAATCATTTATTAATCATTTTACTCATTCTAATCTAGACACTCTTAAATCATCTTTTTTTATATCTTTTGCTAACATACTTTTACTTATATCAACAGCAAATACTATTTTTGTTCACTCTACGTTATTTATTCAGTTTGTATATCATCACTTTATCTCAAATATATTTATAATTAAAAATAGATAAGATATAACTAATAAAATAATAGATATTTTATTTTGTTTTTTAAATAAACTAAAAAACAAAAATCATCATATTAAAATTAATAATATGAAAACTATAAATGTAAAAAAATGTGTGTTTCAAAATAACATATTAAATATTTTTTTTATTTTTTAAAAATATAAATCAAACAAATACCATAATCATAATATAAATAAAAATACTATAAAACGTTTTATTTATTTGAATTTTATCTATTTCTATTTCTGTTTTTTCTATTTTTGATATTTCATCAAAAATGCTTTCAAATGTTTTTTTATCTTTCGCTCTAAAGTATTTTCAATTTGTCATTTCTGATATTGTTTTTAATGATACTTCATCTACTCACGATATTTTCATTTCTAATTTTCTTCAAAAATTATCTCTTAAAAATATAGAAGTTTCATTATCTGATCATATTCAAATAGTATATATTTTTATATCTTTATCTATCTCTTTTTGTAAATAATTAATAGAAACTAAAGGATCTAATCACTTATTAGCCTCTCCATCAGTTAATAGTATAATAACCTTTTTTCTATCATCATCCTTAAATGAATCACCTGCATGAAGTAATGCATCTCATACCGCAGTTCCCTGCATATTTCTATTATTTTGATTTATTATATCTATATTTATATTTGATATAACATTTTTTATTATCTCATAATCAAAACTAAGAGGTATACTTGTAAATGTCTTTCAAGCAAAAACAATTATTCAAACTCTATCAGTTTCAATTTTTCATAAAAATCATTTTATAACATCTTTAGCAACTTCTAACCTATTAGGCTTTAAATCCTCAGCAATCATAGAATAAGAAACATCCAAAACTATCTGTATATCTATACCATTTTGTTTTTGTTTTTCTATACTATTTTTTAATACTGGATTTGAAAAAATAATTACTGCAAAAATTAAAAACATTCAAATTAAAACTATATATAGTTTGAAATATAAACTATTATTTTTAAAAACTTTTTTTAAAATATTCACATCTCAAATTATTATATTTTTTGCACCAATAAAATATAATACTAATATGATAATCAATATTGGTATTAATAATAAAAGATATAATGGATTTAAAAATTCAAACATTTATTTTAGTAATTTAATAAAATCTATAATTAATTCTTTTTTTAATTTAGAAGAATGTGTTTTATTTTCAAATTCTCAAATATAACTTTTTTCAAACAAAGCTAATAAAGTAGTATCTATTTTTATTTTTTTAATATCTTTTAATGTTAGTTTATCACTGTTTTTTATTCAAATATAAGAAAAATAAATTCTAAAAATATAATTAAGTTTTTCAAAAAATAATGTTTCTTCTAATTCATCAGTATTTAACAAAAGTTTGTTTAATTCTTTTATTAATCTATTTTTTTTAACTGATAAGCTAATAGGTTTTATTACTTTAATTTTATCTTCTTTAATAGGTTTCCAAAAAAATAAAAAAACTAATATTATAACAATAAAAAGTAAAAATTTATAATTTATTTTGTTATATAAATTATAATCAGTAATTATTTCTGTTTCATTTATTCAATATACTATATTATTTAAAAATATAGCTAATATTGAAATTAAAATAAGATTTATTTTCTTCATTTAAGTATTATTATTTTTTAAATAATTTAAAAAATTCTTTATATATATCTTTTTTTTCATTTAAGTATAAGTATTTTCATCAAAATTTTATAATATTTTTTCTTAATGTATTTATTCAATCATTTCTTTCTTTTAGATAATGATTTATTTTATCTTTATCAGTTAAATCAATATTTATTCAAGTATTGTTTTCTTTTAAAATCTCATCTCACTCTAAAGTATTTTCAAAATCATTAAATATATTACAGAAAATTAAATCATTTTTGGTTGTAAGTACTTTTAAATCTTTAGTATTAAAGGTAATACTGTCTGTTATATAAATAACTAATGAATCCTTTATCTTTAAATTATTAAAATATTTAATCGTATTTATTTTTTTATCATCATTTTTATTAAATAATAATCATTTAATTTTTTGAAAAATATCTTTTTTTTCGATATCTAAAAAATTATTAATTCAATTAACTATATTGATAAAATTTTGCTTTCATTTTTTAGCTATATGAAATTTTTTATCTCAATTAATAGTATAAAAACTTCATACTTTATCTCATGATTTTAATCCACTAAGTCAAAGTAAATATATAACTTCATATAGTAAGTCCTCTTTTGTTTTATCTGTTAAATAAGTATTTTTAAAACTTTCATTTAGTTCTATTACAAAATATATACTCAATTCTCTTTCTTCTTCATATAGTTTTATTATAGTTTTTCACTGATTCTCAGATTTTACAAAATCAATATTTTTAATATCATCTCAATAACTATATTCTCTAAAATCTGCAAACTCTATTCATTTTCATTTAAAATTTGTTTTATAATTTCACACAAAAAGACTACTAATTAATTTAGAAGTCTTTAATTCAAGTAATTTATGTTTCTTATTTAACATAATTATTTTATTTTTACTTTAGCTATAATTTTATCTATAACCATGTCTGCAGTTATTCAATCAGCTATTGCTTCATAGTTAAGAATAATTCTATGTCTCAAAACTGGTTTTATCATTTCTTTTACATCTTCAGGTAAAACAAAATCTCTTCAATTTAAAAATGCAATTGCTTTTGATGTTTTAATTAATGCGATAGAAGCTCTAGGAGATGCTCAATATGATAATATATTTTTTATTTCACTATCATTTCTACTGGTAAAAATTAAATCTTTAACATAAACATATATATTATCATCTACATGTATATTTAAAACCTCATTTTGTAATTTAACTAAATCTGATTTTTTTAATATTTTAGACAATTTAATACTTGCATCATCAGAATACTGTTTCATTATTTCTAATTCTTCCGATTCAGTAGGATAACTAATAATTGTTTTAATTAAAAATCTATCTAATTGTGCTTCTGGTAAAGAATATGTTCAATCTTGTTCTAAAGGGTTCTGAGTAGCTAATA
>Ga0256838_1000590_pt1 | contig 21105 bp, 21 predicted proteins | sample 4571419metaG_FD_185978 | JGI IMG/M metagenome (GOLD analysis project Ga0256838, IMG submission 185978) | Hydrothermal vent microbial communities from Guaymas Basin, Mexico - 4571-419 | ecosystem: Environmental > Aquatic > Marine > Hydrothermal vents | place: Mexico: Guaymas Basin | collected...
GCTTTTTAAACGAAGCCTTACCCAGCTTATCCAACATCGGCAAAGTCCCACCCTCTGCCACATAACGGTCAATCACCTCTAGGCTAGACACAGGAATAAGCAGGGCATCTTCATTTTGATAATGCATCACCACAAATTCGCTCTTAGCCCCCAAAATCTCACGCTTTTCAATGGCTTTGAAGACTCCTACACCGTAGTTTTCGTGTACGACATAGTCGCCTTTTTTGAGTTCGTCTAGTATCATGGTGGCTTTTTTGACGCGTTTTACTTTTAGAGGTTTATTGAGCGACAAAATAAGCATATCTGCACCCAAAATATTGAGTATCCCCTCTTGATAGACAAAAGAGATATTTTCAAAACTCTCCAACGCAGACCCACGGATAATGCTCTCGTTTTTTGCCAAAATCGTAATCTTTTTGTCTTTGTGAGAAGAGAGGATTTTGTTTGGATTAATGGCTTCTAGGTCACGGTATTTCGTCCCCTCTTTTATCTTTGGCAAATCAAAAGCAGATTGAGGTAAATGAGGCTGAGTAATGGCATAGATTTCTTCTAGCTCATCGTCTATATTAGAAGCCAAAACACCCTCAAAAAGTTCTAATCCACTCTGCCCCAACGCGTCCAAATGCCACAAGCCCAAAGCATCAATATCTTTGACAAAACTATCATAAGGACTCTGCTCACAACGCAATTTAAGCCCCTCAAACTGCTCTTCGTCCAACGCCAAAAACGCAGGAGAAAACGCCACAGACTCTAGCTCTTCACTTTGGCGTTTTTGGGTATTGGCATCATAATATTGAATACTCTCAATCTCCTCATCAAACAAAGAAATACGATAAGGCAAGTCAGCATCAATAGGAAAAATATCAATAATATCCCCACGAAAAGACACCTCACCACGCACCGAAGCAATATCCGTAAAGTGATAGCCCCAACGATAAAGCGTATCTTTGAGTGATGCAAAATCAAGCGTCTCCCCAAACTCCAACTCTTGCCTATCAAAAAGCTCTGCCCGAGGAAAAGGCAAAAAAAGCGTACGCAAAGGAGAGACAAGAACCTTCTTGACCTTAGAGTCATAATAGCCCCTAAGCGTAGTCAAAAAGCTCTGAATATCCTCATCATAAGCCCGTAAATCCTCCCCAATCTCCACACGAAGCTCAGGCAAAACAAAAGTATTAAAGCCCAAAAATACAGACACATCACGAATTTGCATCGCCTCTTTATCATCTTTACAAACGAGTAGCTTATCGGTTTTTAGTTCTTCTAGGTATTGGTAGATATTACTTTGGTACATTTTGGGTTCTTTCGGGTTGGATTTTTGGGGTGTTATTTCGTTTCATTTTTTACCTTTTAAATTATTTTTCTTTGATGACTCATAGAATATACTACTAACCCATCTCTAAAAATATAACCCTAAGCTGTTTTCCATCTATATATGTATAGATTTCTTCTATTTGATTCTCGTTTGTTTTCGGATAGTAAAGGCGTAGTTCTATATTTTCATACTTTTGAGCAAAAAATCCACCATAAGCAAAGAGTTGATATAAGTCCTTTTCTGAAAAACCTTTATTTTCTCCATTATTAGATTTGATAATTTTCCATTTTGCATCAGCAATGATTACCCTATCTTCTTTCTTTACAATAAAGTCTGGTCTAATTTTTAAAAGTGATTTATTCGTCTTTTCATGCTTGATAAAATTGTGCTGTTCGTTGTTTCCTTCTATTGAAAGTATATTATTCTCTGTATGTAATAAATACCAACCTACATAATTTTCAAATAATTTTTCCATAGGATAGAGTAAAGAAATAGAAGAGGTAGAACCACTAAAACTTGATAATGATTTATGTTCTAAAAATATTTTAGCCAAAGACAAGGCACTCATATAATGTTTCATTCCTCGTTTTTGTACTTGACATAATTTTAAATCCATTTTTATATTCGTTGAATAATTTACCATTGTAAAATGTTCTAAAGCTATATTGAGACTTTTTTTAACTTTATGAGATTGTGACACCCCAAGTAAGTATTTTAATGTAGATTTTAAAATTTTATTTTCTACTCTATTTTGATTATAATCATCATGCACAATATTAAAATGTCCTTTGAATTGCATATCTCTTTTTATCTGATTAGAAATCTTTAATTTTCCTCTAAGGTGAACAGAAATTTCTTCTATAGAAATGTAATCACTTAATATTCCTCTTCTAATTAACTTATGAATTTCTACTGTAAATATCTCTATAATTATCTCAAGTAAAGGTATATTAGTCGCTTCAAGATTGGCTTTTGTTGTTTTGTAGTTGGGGATTTTGTACAATAATTTAAGTAAATCAACAAGCACTTTTTTAGCATATTTCTTGTCATAATAAGGATATATTTTAGGTAATATATCTATCCTATAATTACTTTTGGTCTGAATAGTACCTACATAATTTTGAACTTGAAGATAATTTCCTCTTTTTACAAAACGAAAAATATTTGAACCCTCTTCACTCTTCGCATAAGTACAAAGTTCATCAAAACATTTTTCTTCTACAGAAATATAATTATTGTGATTTTCATTATTTATAGAACACCCTATAATACTATATTCCCAAGCACTGTAAGTCTTAGCCCTCACTATAAATCTTTACAAAGGCTTCTTTAGTCATATTTTCAGGACAAAAAGTATAATGAGATGTACTTCTTTCTTCAATATTTAAGTGTTTCGTATATTTTTCATCTTTATTGTCTTTTTCTATAAAATTATTATTAAGGACCAAGCGTATATTTTCCCAATCTTCATAAAAATATTCTGCCAAAAGAGGAATAATATTTTCTTGCATCGCTTTTTGTAACTGTTTAAAGTTTTTTACCTCAATAAGGTATGCGTGTCCTATAATATGCTCTCTATCATAGAGATATTCAATACGAGCATTCATAGCTTTTAACATCTCTTGTAAATTAATCCCCTCTATATCTTTACTTAACAAAGAACTATTAGGCACTATTTCTATAAAATTAAATCGTCTTCTAAGAGCAGTATCTATAGGGGTAATACTCCTATCAGCTGTATTCATCGTGCCAATAATAGAGACATTAAAAGGCACAGTAAACAACTCTCCACTATAAGGTAACTCAATCTCTATCTTATCCCTTTTACTCACTTCAATAAGTGTAATAAATTCACCAAATATTTTAGAGATATTTCCTCTATTTATCTCATCAATAAAGATAGCATAAGACTTTTGTGGATTATCTTTGGCTTCATTACATAATTTTTTGAAAATCCCATCTCTCACATCATAACTAATAGACCCCTCATTACTACTAGCTCTCAATCCCTCCATAAATTCTTCATAGCCATAACTTTGGTGGAAAGTAATCATAACAGAATGGTCAAAATCTTGTTTTAGCTCTTCCATCTTATAGGTCTTTCCTACTCCTGCTACACCATAATAAATAGTATTTGTACCTTTGGAATATGTTGCCATAAGTTTATTATGCAATGATTTAATTCCCTCTCTTGGCTTATCTATTTGTGTTTGAAAATAGGGGTTACCGTTGAGTCCCGTGAGTTTGGGAAAGCATGAAGCAAACTTACCTATCTCTTCTTTTGATATTTTGGTATATTCTAAATTTAAATCCTCTAAATTATTTAGGCTCTTTAACTCTATAGGTAAATATTTAATATCATAACTATCCGATAAATCTAAATACTCTAAAGCATCTAATTTACCTATCTCCTTTGGTATTTCAATTAAATTTCTCATTTCAATAATCAATGTTTTCAGTTTTAAGAATAGACCTATTGTTTTAGAAAGTTTAGTGTCTGTAAAACCTTCAAGTCTTAAAAAAGTTAAGTCTTTAAAACTCCATAATTGAGAAGGAATAAATATTTGTTCATCATCATTAATTTCCCCTCCATCTAAATGTAATCTTTGTAAGTTAGTTAATAAATTTACATTATTAATAAAGACTTCACTTTTTAAACTTAACCCTACTAATGAAGAAATTTCCTTCGGTAACTGGATTATATTTGTACCCATTATGTCTAATGTTTTCAAATAAGGCAACTTAAATAATTCTGATGGCAAGTAAGTGATATTATCGGAGGAGTGTGTACTTAGATTTAATCTTACTATTTTCAAAAGCTTTTCTTTTTTTCTTGGAATGCCCTTTATATCAGTTTCGTCTCCACCTTGTTTCCTACCATTCATTATATTAAATTTATCAGCCCACTCATAAATCTTATTTATTTCTTCATCTGTAATTGTCATAAATATTCCTCTTTCTATAATTTACTTGTCTTGACTTTACTCAAATCAAGTGTATTCTTTCCCCTTCCCACTTTAAAAACGCCTCACCCAAACCTCGTCACCAAAATACCCACAAAATTTCGTCGTCGCTTATATTCCTGCTTTAATGCTTCTACTCTTGATTTAAGTTCTTCTTCCTCTATGAGTGTTTTTAATTGCCATAAATTATCTGCAATCGCATGATAATACCCATCTCCTGTAGTTTTTAAATTTTCTGTAATTTGGGCATTAAAAAATTCTGTTGCTTCTTCTTTGTAGGCTAATTTATATTTTTTGAGAAATGCTTCTCTATTTTCTGGCAAAGATTTCAATAAAGCATACATCTCTTCTATGCGTTGTTCTTTCTCTAAATATTTATAATATTGTGAAGGGTGTGTATCTTTCCATAGACGCGCTAAGTCTTCTATACTTTCTAGTTTTTTAAACCCATCAATGATAAAATTAAAACCTCCATAAGAATTGATTTCAATCGTTTGAGAGACAAATTCTCTTAATCGTTCTTTGCTAATGCTCGTGAGCGTCAGTAGTGTTTCAACATAGTGTAATTCAAACTTTTCTTTGAGTAAAGCTTCAAGCTTTTCTATTGCCAAACTTGACTTATCATTTTCAATATAAAAAGATATTAAAGTCTCATTTGACCCAGCAGACAAGAGAAAGTTCTCTTTCTCTTCATAAGAGAGTAATTCTTGAATGGTATGATAAAAAGAAAGGGTACTTTCTTCATGAAAATATGCTAATAAAGGGGTTTTATCTGCTAAATTTAAAGCATCATAGGAGAAATCTATATAACCCGAACTTTTTGCTACTTCTCCAAAGTCCATAAATAATTTGAGCTGTAAATCTTTATCTTTAACCTTATCAAGTAATGTCATAATTTCATCTGAGAGTATATCAAAATCAAAATACTCTTCACTATGATAATGGTCAATCCAAAGGTAACCATTTTCTTGTTTTTCTTCAAGGTCTTCTGCTAAATCAAAAAGAAATTTGAATACCTTTTTGGGCTTTTGATTTACAAATACTTCTAAACTTTTTATAGATAAAGAGATTTTCTCTTGAAATTTTTCAGGATTATAAAGCAACTCTTCATCTTCTAAATACATAGTTATAGAAGAAATAATTTTATTCAGAGAAATATCTATGACATCATCAGGAGTATCACTTAGAATAATTTCTTTTTTAAAATTCTCAGTAGAATGTTCCATGAAGAGTTCAATTAATTTCTCTTTGGAAAGTGTTTTTAAATATTTTAAAACCTTAGTATCATTTTTGACTGGCATAAGAACCTCTTTATTATTTTATTGTTCACTATTATAGCCTTTCAAAAATGCTTCAACGACATAAAAAGACCCAAAGACCAAATACTTCTCTTCTTCATCTATCTTCCCCTCAAAATCGCTATATTTTATCTCTAGTTTATCCAAAGCTTTCTCTATCTCTTCTCTAGTCGTGGCTCGTTCTGACTCTATGGCTATGATTTCTACGCGTTTTATTTTGGGTTTTAATATGCTTAATACGCTCTCATAGTCTTTATCATCTAAAGAGTTGTAAATGAGTACAGTATCTTTTTCTAGTGCTTTTACAATGGCTTGTGATGCTAGAGGATTGTGTCCTACATCTATTATAATATTTGGGGCTAGAGGATAAAATCTGCCGAAGAGTTTTAGGGTTTTTAGATGATTTATATTATAAAAAATATTTAGAAGCTCTAAAGCTCTCATAGCAACTTGTGCGTTGGATTTTAGATATTCTGCCCAATCGTAGGGGTATAGCCGTGTCTCTACCCTTGGGCAGACACATAGGTCTGCCCCTACATTTTCACAAATATTTTTGGCTATTTTATAAACCTCATCATATACCTGTGGGGCTAGAAGCATTTGTTTTTGAATACTATTTATCTTGGTTGTGGCAATCTCTTCAATAGTCTCACCCAAAAAAGATTGATGGTCTAAACCAATAGGCGTGATAATAGAAAGTTCTTTATCACAAACATTTGTCGCATCAAACTCTCCACCTAATCCTGCCTCTAACACGATTAAATCACAATCTTCAAAAACTACAAAAGATAAGAGTGTGGTATATTCAAAATAACTTAATTCATCTGATACTTTTTGACCCAAAATATCAAAAAGCCTTTGATGGGCAAGTTCTAAAAGCTCATCAGAAGCATCAAGCCCATTTATCCAAATGCGTTCGTTAAACTTTAAAATATGAGGAGAAGAATAATGCCCTACACTTCTTCCACTAGAATAGGCTAAATGAGCGACCATGCGTCCTGTTGAACCTTTGCCGTTTGTGCCTACAATGTGTATGGTTTGGGGTCTTTTGATGTGTGGTTTTAATAACGCATAAGCCTTGTGGATACGCTTATGGTCTATTTCTTTGTAATAGAGGGGTTTTTTGGTTAGAAAGGATTGAAGGGTCATATTAACTCGTAAATATAGATTTGACAAAGGAGATTATAGGTTTAAATTCTTTTTTGGATAAATCCCATAAGCCTGTATCTACTCCATTATCAATAAAAGAAAATTGTGCTTGATTTCGTTGTCTAGGTTTTTCTGAAAATTTGATATAAGCTTCTACTTCGTGTTTATCTATAGCTCTTTGTTCAATATTGTTTATGTCTTTAACAAGGCACTTTTTATAACTATCAAAACATTGTAATTGAGGTATGTTTTCTTTATCAAGTGTAGAGAGAAGTAGTGTTTCTAAATTACCTAAATCTTTATCATTTGGTGTTAAAAAATATTTAAATCTATCTTTGTCTATTTGTGAATTTTTGATGGCTGTTTGAACATCTTCTTTTGACTTTTCAAAGTCATTATCAGTATCGGTTAAAATACCAATCGTTTTAATTTTACGCTCCATAGGTTTTAGCATAGTATTTAATGCTACTTCTAAGTTATTTTGTCCTTTTAAATTAATGATTTGTAGATTTTCATGTCTGCTATTTCCAAAAGTAATAATCTTACCTTTTCTTTTCGCTTCAAAATCATCAAAACAATTCTCATCACTCATTGTAGTATAGATATATCTTACAAGATTGACATCAGTTATACCCTCAACTAATAAAATTTTCATTATCGTATATCCATTCCCGAATCAACAGTAATATTAAATGAATTATACTTTCGGACAATAGGATATATTCTATTGTTATCATCTCTTTCTAGCGTAATAGCACTTATTTTGTCAAAATTCATATCCTCACTAGCACGATTTAGTGCCTCTATTGACTCTCTATCATGAGTCGTAATAAAAAGTTGAATATTTTCTTTTTGAACAATCTCTATAATCGCTTTCCAAATATCATATAGTTTTGTATAATGAATACCATTTTCTATCTCATCAATTAATACTGTGCCATTTACATTGGTTAATAAAATACAAAGAATTTCTATAAAACGATTTGTTCCCTCTCCTAATTCTGAGGAGATTAAGGATTGTTCTTGATTATCTAAACTAATTCTTAAAAAAGATTTTCTATTCTCTCTTATTTGAGGTTCTATATGTATTATATTATTATCTATAAGTTTTAAATATTCTAAGAACTTCTCTTTACTTTCTAATCCTAAATCTTGTACTTTTGAATATAAATGTGTTAATTCAGAATTATTTGGTTTTGATGAGTTGATAAAAGTCGTTTCTATTCTCTCTCTATATATTCTTCTAGGAATAACACTGCCTTCTCGTGTTAAAGGTATAATTTCAATTAATTTATTATTTTTATACATTACTAAAAAATCTATAATAATGTTTTTATATCTTTCTATTTTCAAAAACTCTTTATCTGTTAAATCATCAATTATTTTATGTTCAATAAAAACTCTATTATCAAAAGTTTTTATCATTAAGTTAATATTTTCAAAGTATCTATTTATATCATCTATATCTAAATCTCGTGCTTCAAATATAGAGGTAATATTTGATTTAAAAAGTCTTAAATCTTGAGAATTTTCAATTATAGAAACAAGTTCTAAAAATGCTGTCTTACCGACATTATTTTTACCACTAACAATATTAATTTGACTCAAATTATCTATTTTAAAATCTTTAAAACATTTATACTCATTAATTTCAAAATTATCTAGCATATTTTTTCCTTATTATCCTCAACCAATTTTTTAAACCCTATAGTACCACGATCCTCTCCGTTTAACCTTTGCCATTTGTACCTACGATATGGATAGTTTGGGGTCTATGAATTTGTGATTTTAGCAGAGCATAAGTATGATGTACACGCTTATGGTCTATTTTGTCATAGTAGAGTGGTTTTGCTTCTAAAAAAACATTTAATCTCATGTTTAGTTACTTGTTGTACCTTTTTTTTCTGCTAATTTTTTTTGCTCTTCTACCATGACACCTTTCATACTCACATACGCTATAAATTCGTCCAATGCTTTTTCCAAGCCTTTACGTATCGCTTCTACACGAAGGGTAGAAGAGGTAATAGAAGACGCTTGAATATCAGATTCAACCCTACTAGCAATACGCTTGGTTAATGTGCCTTGTTTGGTCTCCATCGTAAAGTTTACACGTACAGTTACACGATAACGTGTTACATATCCATCTTCATAGGCTAAAGGGAAATAACTACTTCCACCATACGTTACATAGATACTGCTTCCTGCTGCTTCTTTGGAAGTTACGTGTCCTTTAAAGCGTGTGTAAATCAAACGATTCATTTCATCACGGATAAACGGTGCATTTTCTGGTTCTGCACTATCTACTTCTACCTCAACATAGACAGAATCTTCAAAAACATTTTTGACATAATGAGAAGAGGGTTTATACCCACATGCTGTGAACACTAGAACACTTAAAGCTATTAAAAATAATTTCATTTTTATTCCTTGTTTAGTTTGGTTTTATCGCAAGATTGACCAATTTATTTGCTACAACTATTTCTTTGACTATTATCATACCCTCTAACCACTTTGCACCTGCTTCTTTTGCCTGAATGAGTATCTCTTGCTTAGAAGATGAAGGGGAGACTTCTATTTCGGTACGTTTTTTGCCCCCTATCATGACCATATACAAAATACTATCTTGTACAAATACTTCTTCTTTGACTGTTAGTTGTACCCCTAAATTTTCTCTCTCAAACAACATTTGAGAAAGTTCAGTAGCCACATGAGGAATGATAGGTTCTAAGAGATTAAGCATAATATACATCCCCTCCGTCCATACATCGCCATTGTCTTGTTTATCTAAAGCATTGAGTGCTTCCATACATGAAGCGATGAGTGTATTAAACGCAAATGTTTTTTCATAGACAGCAGATGATTTTTGTAAGGCTTCATAGACTTTGACACGTGCTACTTTAGAGGCTTTGCTTAGGCTACTTTGTTCTATCTTAGGCAATGTACGGCTTGTCACTTTTTTATTTCTATCATAAAGCTTTTTGATAAATCTAAATGCACCCTCAACAGCAGCATCATTCCATTCTAGTTCTTTGGTAGGAGGTGCTGCAAAAAGTGTAAAAAGTCTTGCCGTATCAGCACCATACTTTTCTATCAGAGCATCAGGGTCAATGGTATTTCCTTTAGATTTTGACATCTTAGAACCATCCATGAGTACCATACCCTGTGTAAGTAAATTTTCAAAAGGTTCATCAATATTATGGTAGCCCAAGTCACGTAATACTTTGGTAAAAAATCGTGCATACAGTAAATGCAAGATAGCATGTTCTATCCCACCGATGTATTGGTCAACCCCTAGCCAATAATTCGCTTCTTCTTTGTCTATGCCTACATCATTCCACTTCTTAGGATTGGTCGCATAACGAAACTGATACCAACTAGACTGCACAAAAGTATCGAGTGTATCTGTCTCACGTTTTGCATCTTTCCCACACTGAGGACAGGCACAATTAGACCATGTCGGATGATTCTCTAGTGGGTTTCCTTCGCCTGTTATCTCTACATCATCAGGAAGTGCTATAGGTAGATTTTCTACTTTTTCAGCCACCAAACCACAAGTATCACAATGCACAAAAGGGATTGGGGCGCCCCAATAACGCTGACGGCTTATCCCCCAGTTACGAAGCTTATAATTCGTAGTACCTTTACCCAGTGATTTTTCTTCAAAGTGTTCAATAATTTGAGACTTTACCTCTGTATTTTTGAGTCCACTAAACATATCAGAGTTTTCTAAATTACCCTCAAAGATATAAGGCAATGCATCGCCACCAGCAATCACTCTTTTTATAGCCAAATTATACTTCGTAGCAAACTCAAAGTCTCTCTCATCATGGGCAGGTACTGCCATCACAGCACCACCACCATAAGAAGCCAGTACAAAGTTCGCAGTCCAAACAGGTATCTCTTCGCCTGTGAGTGGATGTATCACGCTAAGACCTAAATCATAGCCCTCTTTACCTTCTTTGGCTCTTTCAATCTCGGTCATATTGGTAATGGTTTTAATCTTTTCTGCAATTGTAGTAGTTTCTGTATATGTTTCTATTAAAGATTTTTTATCTGTCTTTTCTATAACTTTTGTTTTTGTTTCCGTTATAGATTCATTCAATAAATTATGTTTAATTAAATATTTAGTAATAGGATGCTCTACAGCTAATGCCGTATAAGTGACTCCATAGATAGTATCAGGACGTGTGGTAAAGACGGTGTATTTATCAAAGTTCCCACCTAGCTTTTCTTTGCTACTTGGGCTTAATTCAAATTCAAACTCTAGCCCTTGGGATTTACCTATCCAATTTTTTTGCATCGTAATCACTTGAGAAGGCCATTTGCCCTCTAAACTATCCAAATCTCCCAACAAATCATCAGCGTAGCGTTTAATATCAAGATAATACCCATCCATCTCTTTGAGTTCTACGGTATTATCACAACGCCAACAACAGCCCTCTTCTACTTGTTCATTGGCTAATACAGTATGACAATCTTCACACCAATTGACCGTAGTAGACTCACGATATAATAATTTTTCTTCAAACATCTTGATGATAAACTCTTGTTCCCATTTGGTATACAGAGGGTCACAAGTCGCAAATTCACGTGTCTTAGAAAAAGAAAGTCCCAAAGTATTGAGTTCTTTTCGCATATAATCAATATTGGAATACGTCCACTCTTTTGGGTGTCTACCGTGTTGTATCGCTGCATTTTCTGCTGGCATTCCAAAAGCATCCCAGCCGATAGGATGTAAGACATTAAAATTTTGTTTTCTATAATATCGTGCAAAAGCATCACCAATAGCATAGTTACGCACATGCCCCATGTGCAGTCGACCACTAGGAAATGGAAACATAGAGAGGATATATTTTTTCTCTCTAGTTAATTCATCATCAGGTTCAAATGCTTTTTCATCATCCCATTTTTTTTGCCATTTAGCTTCAATTTTACTCGGAGTATAACTCATAGATTCTCTCTTCATATTTTATATTGATAAAATTATATCAAAGATGGGGTTAAAATCCCTTACGGACTCACCTCTATTACTAAGGAGTTTTTAGATAAAATTCTCGCCATGAAAAAAAACCATCAAATAAACTATCCTGCAAACACAGATATTATCCAATCTTTTGTCAATATTCAAGAGTCTTACCCCCCTCTTTTTGATAGCTATATAGACTATCCTACAGTCAAAGCATGGCTCAAACAAATACGTACTGAGGGCTTTGACCATAGTATGATAACAGAAATCATAGCATATATCTACCGTCTTAAAAATACCAATAGAGAAGCTGAGGCTTCCTTGTTACTCCTCGTCTCAGCGTCTACAGAAGACAAAGATGCCCTGTATGTTTTAGCAAGAGAACTCTTTAAAGGTACTCTTTTTCAGACCAATTATGCAGCATCTTTTGGTATTTTTACATCCTTATGTAAAAGAGGTCATCCACAAGCCACTTGTGATGTGGCACTTTTTTATAAAAATGGTATCATCGTAGAAAAAGACAAACAACGTGCTACCAAACTCTACCAAATAGCCATGAACGCAGGAGTGAATAGAGCCCAAAAACACTATAATACACTGATGAACAGATAAATGAGCCTATTCATTTATCCCAATCAAAAGTAAAAACCCACTACAATTAGCACAACTATTTATATAGAGGAGTTCTTTTGTCATTAGCCTTAGCAAGAAAATATCGTCCCGATACCTTTGACACACTTATTGGTCAAGAAACCGTTTCACAGACCTTATCACTAGCACTTGATGGAGATAGACTCTCTCATGCTTATCTATTTTCAGGGCTTAGAGGTTCAGGTAAAACATCTACAGCACGTATCTTTGCAAAAGCCTTACTCTGTGAAAAGGGTAGTACCTCACACCCTTGTGGTCTCTGTCCTCACTGTATCATGGCTAGTCAAAATAGCCACATGGACATCATAGAGATGGATGCAGCCTCCAATCGTGGTATCGATGACATCAAAGACCTCATAGAACATACCAAATATAAACCAAGTTCAGCACGTTTCAAAATCTTTATTATTGATGAAGTACACATGCTTACCAATCAAGCCTTTAATGCACTGCTCAAAACATTGGAAGAGCCTCCTAGTTTTGTCAAGTTTATTTTAGCCACCACAGACCCCCTAAAACTTCCAGCAACCATACTCTCTCGTACCCAACATTTTAGATTTAAAAAAATACCACAAAACCTTATCCTAAAGCACTTAGAACATATCTTAACCCTAGAAAATATAGGTTTTGAGAAAGAAGCCTTAGATATTATCGCACGTTCTGGAGCAGGGTCACTTAGAGATGCCTTGACGTTGACAGACCAAGCCATCGTCTATTCTAAAAACTTTGTAGATGTTGCTACAGTCACAGGAATGCTAGGAATTATCGAGCCTACCCATTTGGCAATACTGATACAAGATATTATGAATAAAGACACATTAAAAGTCTTGGAGTTTATCAAAACAGCTTCCAACTATGAAGCCGAAATGATACTCGATGAACTTACTTTATATCTCAAAGAGTTACTTTTATCTAATAATACCGATGTAAGCCCTATGATTATCGAACGTTTCTTTAGAGTCATGGCTGAATCAAAAGCCCTACTTTCATTGGGGTCTGATGGTGAGTTTGTACTCTCTTTAGCACTCTTTAAAATGATGGAATCCCTAGAAATCAAAGAGATAGACACCATGATAAAAGGTCTCGAAAATGAACTAAAAGGCATAGAAATTTCTAAAATTACCATCCCTACCCATGCTAGTCCAATAGAAAAAGAAGAGACTAAAGAAGTAAATAGTATAGAAGAAACGCTCACAGAAGAAACAACTATAGAAACACAGACTATAGAAAAACAAATTATAGAAAAACAAATTATAGAAGAGCCAACGATACAACAAGCAATTATCAAAAAAGAACCATTAATAGAAACCGAACCTATCATAGCCACCCCTACAAGCACTATCAGCCCCCATCAAAAAACATTTGAAACCCTTGTCGCCAAAATTTATGATAGAAACTATGATTTAGGTAGTTGTTTTGAAAATAATATCAATTTTGAGAGTTTTGAAAACAATAAACTTACATGGGGTTCACTCGCTGAGGGTAAAGATAAAAAACTACTCATCACCCACTGGGGACTCATCAATATGTTTGTCAAAGATAGCTTTGGGTTTGAGACAAAGATTGTGAATATAAGTAAAAAAGTAGCTACGCCCAAACAAGAGCTAATTAAAAAAGAGATAGATACAGAAGTCATAGCAACCGTCACATCCACAGCAATCATAGAAGAGGTAGCAATGAAAAGCTCATGTATCGCCCCTGAAGCAGGAGAAACAGAATCAGCCAAAGAAAAAGACCCCTCTACGCTATTAGAAGAACCCATGATAAAAGAAGCCATCGCCCTACTTGACCCTAAAAAAGTCCGTATTAAACGCAATAGCTAACCCTCCATCCACCCCTTCGTGACTATCTTAGGATGGTCATCATAAATCTTAATCTTCTCAGCCCCCACACATCGCCCTTCATCATCAAGCTCAAAGACTATCATCTGTAAAATAGCCTTGCATTTTTCATCAATATCAAAATGCCCTCCAAGCCCTGTAAGCACCCGTTTGATAGGAATATCACTTTTCATACCAATTACCCCATCTCTGCACCCCGTTAGCCCCACATCCGTAACATAACAACACCCATCAAGCACTTGTAAATCATCTGTACCAATATGCGTATGTGTACCTAAAATTGCCGATACATCGTCTTTGAGTAAATATAAAATCGTATTTTTCTCAGCTGTAGCCTCAGCATGAATATCTAGTATAATATGTTGAAATCCCTCTGCTTTGAGTTCTCTCACGACTTCAACTATCATCGTAAAAGGATTATCCACCATCGGCATCGTATAATAACCCATAAGATTTAAAATTGCTACTTTTTTCCCTAAAATAGTCGTAGTAAACACCCCTTTTCCTGCCGTTTCTTTAGGATAATTCATCGGACGAATAAGAGGATACTCCTTAAACATATCCAAAATCTCTTTCTTATCAAAAGAATGATTCCCCCCCGTCATCATATCTACACCATAAGACAAAAGCTCTTCACAATTCTTTTTGGTAAGCCCAAAACCATGCGAAGCATTTTCATAATTGGCAATAGTAAAATCAATAAAATGCTCTTGCTGTAGGCGTGGTAGATGTCTTTTGAGCATCAATCGCCCTGCTCTACCTACGATGTCGGCTATGAATGCTAGTTTCATGAATTATCCATTATCACTAATTTTATGGTCTGTCTCAAATCTTAAAACAAAAAAAGTATCATCTTTACGATAACCGAAACATCTATATCTTTGAGATATTCTAAATTTATAAATATCTGTATATTGATATAACCCCTCTCTAAACCAACCTATTTTTTTCTTATTAGGTTTGTTATACTGTTTATATTCCAATCCATCGGATTTAATAATATCTTCCCAATTCATTTGAGAGAAAGCTTTAAAAGCTAATATAAATGCATCTATTTGTTCTTGATTCTCTAAAGAGTCAAATTCATACTTACTTTCTATTTTAGAAAAATTTAAATTACTATCTTTAAATTTCAACTGACAATATATTAATAAATCTATTCTACTATTAGTTAATAAATATTCTAAAAAATGTACTTTATCAATTAAATTATAAATATTTATATTAGAACTATTTTTTTGAATTACTAAATTATTTTTAAAAAAGTTATTATGTTTAAATGACAAAACTATTTTATCTCTTTCACAACTCTCGGCTAAAGATGTATCTGATATATCATTCCCATTATACATATAATTATCACTAGTAGAATGTTTTTGTGTCTCGTTCCAATACGGTGGAGTATGTGCTAATTTAAGTAAAAATGTTTTAAGCTTTCTAGCTCTATCTGTTCTTAATCGTAAAAAATCAACTAATTTGTATTGTGAAGTAATATCTACATTAAATAACATAAATTCTTTAGCTAAGGAAAAATCTAATACATCAATCAATTTAATTATTTCTAAAGTAATATCAAAGCTATCAAAAAATTCATTTTCATCTTTAAATTGTCCACTTAAAGAGAGTTCATTAAGTAAAATTTCCAAATTAAAGTCCTAAAAGTTCATCTAAATCATCATCAAATTGGTCAAAAAAGCCTTTTGGGTATCTATCTATTCCACCATTATCATCTATATTTATCTCATCTATTTGAGTTTCTAACTCTCCAAATTCTTTAGAAAAATAATATATTTTAGAATCACTAGGTTTTAAAAGTCCTTTTTTAGTAGCCACTCTGACACCATTTAAAAAGTGGTCACTATGCGTCTCTACAATAATTTGAACACCATTCGCTGAAGCTATAGCACAAAGTTCTGCTATTTTGGATTGCCCTTTTGGGTGTAGATGTGATTCAGGGTTTTCAATGATAAGTAAATCACCTTTTTTTGCTTTTAAAATAGAGACAATAATAGGGAGAACATAAGTAATTCCAAAACCTACATTTAGAGGGGTATAATCCCTCGTTTTATTATCTCCATAAGTATATTGATAAGTTAAATTGACTTGTTGCAGTTCATCATATAATTTTGCTTTTACCTCAATATTAAAACTTATTTCACTAAGCCATAGAGATACATTTTCTAAAAGTTGAGAGGTTTTACTATTTGGATGTTTTAACGCTTCCATAATTTCTTTATGTCTATTATTCGCCAAATAATGAGCTGTATATTCTCCCGTAGTACCCACTAAATTTTTATCTACCTCTTCATCTGACATAGGATAAAATATCTCTGGAAATATTCTATCTGTTGATATATATTGGAAATCTTCATAAAATATATTAAATAACTTTTCATTATCTTCTGTTAGTATTTGAACATCTTCTATCTCTAAGTTATTACTATTAAACTCTAATTTATGATTTATAGTATCATTTAAAATATTAATTTTAATATTTTCGTCAAAAACTGCTTCAAATAAAATATCATTTTTATTACCTAGTCTTACATATTTTTTATCATTGATATTAGCAATTTTACTTCCTCTAAGAGAGTAAAACTTCTCTTGATTTTGTTTAAATAGTAAAAGAGATTGTATAAAAGAAGATTTTCCACTACTATTAACACCTGTAACTAATGTTAAATTATTAAGAACAATATCAATATTTTTTAAACTCTTAAAATTTTTAATTTGTATATTTTTAATTTGCATTCATATCTCTTATTCTTTTAAATATAAATTCTCTAAGTTCTCGTGGGGTTTGAGCTTCTATTTGATAGGTAATAATTTGAGTATCATAAAAAATTCGTTTATAATTATTAGGTAAATTAGAATAATCTAAACCATTAAGATTAGTTAATATTTCCATATTATTAAGTTTCAATTTACCATCTATAAAATCTTCTATTGCATATAATATCTGTATCCCATTTATAGAGTTCCAATAGTTAGGATTACTAACATCAAAATATAAAATAGGTAAAGGAATTTTAAGTAAAATAGATTCTATTAACCTTGACATTTTTTCCTCACCCCAAGGATAATTCACACTATTATTTGGATTAACATTTATTTCATTATTTTCTAATATATCAGATAAAGTATATACAGACATATTAACATTTGTAATCTTTATATCTCTCATAGAAAATAGTTCAAGTGAATGATTCATTATTTAGTCTACACTCTCCCCAGCAAAAGGCAATAAAGCAGAAGCCCAAGTCAACCCTCCACCAAAGGTATCAAGAAGCATGAGTTCTCCGTTTTGAAGTCTTCCACTCTCCCAAATATCATTGATTGCCATTGGTATTGACGCTGCTGATGTGTTTCCGTATTTGCCTACAGTCAAAACTACTTGTTCTTCTTTCATTTTGAGGGCATCACCTACGGCTTTTATAATTCTATAATTAGCTTGATGAGGGATAAAATGAGGTATGTCCTCGCTGTTTATTTCATTTTTGGCTAAGATTTCTTTGACATCTTTGGTGAGGGTTTTTACGGCGAGTTTAAAGGTTTCATTACCTTTCATTTGTACAAAATTAAGCCCCTCATCAATGACCTTTTGGCTTACAGGATTCACTGTACCAGGAGCAGGAGTCATGAGGAAATCGGCATAAGAGCCATCGGCTGAGGCGTGAAGGTCTATGATAGCTTCTTCTTTTTTGCTCGTAGCAGAGATAACAGATGCTCCTGCTCCATCTCCAAAGAGGATACACGTACTTCTATCCGTATAATCTACAATCGAAGAAAACTTTTCTGAACCAACGATGAGTACATTCTTTTTCATACCTGATTCGATAAAAGCTTTAGCGATAGAAAGTAAATACACAAAGCCCGAACACGCTGCTGAAATATCAAAGGCTTGTACATCTCTAATGCCTAGTTTATCAGAGATAATACAAGCAGTAGAAGGCATATTAAAATAATCTGGTGTCACCGTAGCACAAAGTATAAGGTCAATTTCTTCTTTTACTATGCCCGAACGTTCAATCGCCTTTTCACATGCTTTTGCACCCATATCACTGGTTGTTTCATCTTTTGCAGCAATATGACGCTCAGAAATACCCGTGCGTTTCAAAATCCACTCGTCTGTGGTATCTACCATTTTTTCAAGGTCAGCATTGGTTAAAATCTTTTCGGGTACATACGCACCTATAGAACGAAATGAAGCATATATTTTTGACATAGTTATCCTTAACGAGTAATATATAGTCTATAATTTTATCATAATAATGAATAATAACTCTAAAAAAGGGGGAGAAAAAAAGAAACAAGTGTTTTCTTGCTTCTTTTAGGTAGTATTCGCTTACTTAGACTCTGCTAAAAGTGTTTCTATAGTTACATTAACATCTGATTCGACATACGATATTGCTTGAAATACTGCATTTTTAATCGCTTTAGGACTAGAAGCTCCATGAGAAATAATGGCACATCCTTTAAGTCCTAAAAGTGGAGCACCACCATATTCATCTTTATCGACTTGTTTTTTCATGTTTCCAAAGACTTTTTTCTTCATCATCAATGCACCTACTTTTGCAGGAAGTGATTTACGGATATATTGTTTCATCAAGTCAAAAATAGTAGCCACAGCACCTTCTGCCGTTTTGAGTAAAATATTTCCTGTAAAACCATCGCAAACAACCACATTGACTTTACCATTAAAAATATCTTTACCCTCAACATTACCTACAAATCCATCCAATGCTTGTAACAATGGAAAGGTTGCTTTCGTGAGTTCATTCCCTTTGGAGTCTTCACTACCATTGGCTAGAAGCCCTACTTTAGGATTGGAAATCTTCATGATTTTACTAGCATACGCTTCACCCATCGCACCAAACTGAAAAAGATTTTCAGGTTTACAGTCTGTGACTGAACCTACATCCAAAACCAATGTTTTATCTGCTGTGATACTTGGCATAAGGGTAGCAAGTGCTGGTTTTTTAATGCCAGGTATGCGACCTATACGCAAGGTAGCAGCGGTCATCGTAGCCCCTGAATGTCCAGCTGAAAGTACTGCATCAGCCTTACCTTCACGCACAAGTTCTGCTGCTTTAAATATAGATGAGTCTTTACGCTTCAAAGCATCTGTAGCCGCATCAGACATAGCTATCACATCAGAAGCTTCTTCAAATTCAACTTTATCAACATAGTACTGTGGGAGGAATTCTAGGATTTCTTCTTTGTCACCTACAAGTATAGGCAAGAATTTTTTTTCTTCAAGTGCTTGTATCACACCTTCTATAATAGGCTCAGGACCAAAGTCCCCACCCATTGCGTCAATTGCAATTCGTATCATCGAATTACGCTTTAGTTGTTTTGTATTCACCAGTTGTCATATTCATGTGGTGAGGCATTCTCCATGTTCCATCTGCATCTTTAACAGGCATTGGTAATGTCAATTTATAATGTGTTCTTCTCTTTGCTGATCTTGTGTGACTCACACGTCTTTTAGGTACTGCCATAATAATTCCTTAATATTCAATTTCAAAGTCTTCATCATTATTATCACAAGTTGTGCAATAATGATAACTACTCTCTATTGATGTAATTTCGCTTTCTAAAATATACGAAATATCAATTTCGCCATCTAAAAACTCAATTATATCTAAATCATCTTTATCTTCAGAAACCAAATCGCTTAATTTTAAATATAATTTTGTATCTGTAGAATAAGTATAACTCTCTCCACATCTATCACAATCTAATAAAAAATTACCCTGCATCTGTGCATCTAAAGTAACTCGATGATAACCACTTTTTTGTAAAGTTCCACTAAGGACAATTCCTTTTGAAGAGACTTCAATAGGCTTTGCCGTCGAACCAATTTTATCAAAAACTATTTTCATAGTTCTTGACTTAGTTAAGTTCTCTTTGTGCAAAGAAAAAGTTAATTTCATTGGTAGCATTTTCCACAGAATCACTTCCATGTACAGCATTGGCATCAATACTTTCAGCAAAATCTGCTCTAATTGTACCTGCTTCTGCTTCTGCTGGGTTTGTTGCACCCATAAGGTCTCTGTTTGTAGCCATTGCATTTTCACCTTCAAGTACAGTCACAACAACTGGACCAGAAATCATAAATTCTACAAGGTCTTTAAAGAAAGGACGCTCAGCGTGTACTGCATAAAATGCTTCTGCATCTGCAAGAGAAAGTTGAAGTTTTTTAGTTGCTGCGATTTTAAGTCCAGCTGTTTCAAATCTAGCTAAAATTTGTCCTACAACATTTTTTGCTACTGCATCTGGTTTGATAATTGATAATGTTTGTTCCATGTTAATATTCCTATATTATGTAGTTTGGGCGAAATTATACCAAAAATATGCTTAAAGCGTTACAAATGGTATCAGAGAATAAAATATAAAATATAAAAGCAAAAATAGTATAAATTTTTCCTAAATTGTAATTAAATGTTTGATTGGAGTATATATTATTATATTTACATTATAATGTTCTTAAAACAATTATTTGGGAAATACTTTGAGATTAAAAGAAAAAAGAGACAAATTTATTAGTTTAACAAAACAACAACTTATGGGAACTCAATTAAAAGATAATCTTTTAGTAGGAGAAAAGCCTTTAAATAGATTTTTTACAGGGTTTTTATTTCCTATTATGTCTATAGAAGATAATGCTTCATTAGAACATGAATCTGAAGATGATTATTCATTGGAGAATACTGATAATAGTAATACTGAAAAGGTTAAATCTATTAAAAAAGATAAAAGGTATATCCCTCCTTCATCGGCAGGGTTCTCTTTTTTTGGTTCCTTCTAAAAAACTGTGGGTAACTCTCCACCTAAACTTCCCTAAACCTATGATTTACCAAAGAGAAATCCAACTTTCCAGTGAGTAAATAGACGATAATCTTGTAATTCTTAAAAGTTTTGT
>Ga0256838_1000591_pt1 | contig 21087 bp, 19 predicted proteins | sample 4571419metaG_FD_185978 | JGI IMG/M metagenome (GOLD analysis project Ga0256838, IMG submission 185978) | Hydrothermal vent microbial communities from Guaymas Basin, Mexico - 4571-419 | ecosystem: Environmental > Aquatic > Marine > Hydrothermal vents | place: Mexico: Guaymas Basin | collected...
TTCTGCAAAAAAAGAGAATAAAAAAATGTATAATTTTAAAAAACTTTTAAAAGAAATAAAAAAATATAAAAAAGAATTCATTCTTGCTCAGTTAATAGCGCTAACAGCTACGATAATTTCCATTCCCGTGCCTATGCTTATGCCTCTTTTAATCGACGAGGTTTTACTGAAAAAGCCTGGATTCTGGACGGAGAGCATAAGCCGGATTTTTGGAAACTGCTCGGCGTTTTGTTATGTAATGGTTACTCTTTTTGTAGTGGTTTTTTTAAGAACCGCTTTTGTTGGACTAAATATTTTACAGACCTGTTTTTTTGAAAAAATCACAAAAGACATTACTTATAAAATCAGAATAAGAGTCCTAAACCATTTAAAACACCTCTCAATAAACGAATATGAAAACCTAAAAACGGGAGATATAGCAAGCCGCCTTATCAGTGACGTAAACACTATTGAAGAATTTTTAATAAAATCCGTATCCAAATTCGTTATCTCTTTTTTGACTCTTATAGGAGTAGCGGCGGTGCTTTTATTAATAAACTGGAAACTCGGACTTTTTATACTGTTTCTTAATCCTTTTGTAGTGGTGCTATCAGGGAAAATTGCCAGAAAAGTAAAAAAATACAAACGCGAACAAAACAAAACCATCTCCGTATTCCAGGAAGCATTAATCGAAACACTGGAACTTTTCGAACAGATAAAAGCATTTAATAAAGAAAACTACTTTTTCAAAAGACTCTTTGAACTTGCGCGTGGGCTTAAAGAAAAATCGTTTAATTTCAGCTACAAAAGCGAAGCTTTCAGTAAACTGAGCTTTCTTATATTTTTAATAGGGTTTGAAATATTCAGGGCCGCGGGAATTTTAGCCGTAGCGTATGACAGCTTATCAATAGGGCTTATGCTTGCGGTTTACGGATATTTATGGTTTATGATGACTCCGATTCAGGAAATCATATCAATTCAATACGCGTATTTCGGGGCAAAAGCGGCACTTGAGAGAATAAACGAAACCCTCTCACTTCCAAAAGAGCCGGTATTTCCTCACAAAAAAGACCCGTTTAAAGATTTGGTAAACGTTGAGGTAAAAGACGTTTCATTCAAATATAAAGAGAGTGAGTGGATTTTAAAAAACGCTTCTGCTGTTTTTGAGCCTAAAAAAATTACAGCCCTTATAGGTGCGAGCGGCGGAGGAAAAACGACTCTAGCAAAAATTATCGCCGGATTTTTTACCCCGAACGAAGGGGACGTTTTATATAACGGTATAAGCTATAAAGAAACAGGACTTGATAAAATCAGAGAGAACGTAAACCTGATACTCCAGGAAACAAGACTTTTTAATGACACCCTGCGCTTTAATCTCACTCTTGGCAAAGATTTTGACGAAAAAGAGATTTGGAAGGCTTTAAAGTTGGCCGAACTTGAAGAAGTTGTAAAAAAATGGCCAAAAGGGCTTGATACGTATGTGGGTAAAAACGGGGTAAAACTCAGCGGAGGACAAAAACAGCGCGTTGCAATCGCCAGAGCCCTTTTATACAAACCTAAAATCATAATACTTGACGAATCCACCTCAGCCCTTGATATCGATACGGAAGAAAAGGTATTTAAAAACATAGAGCCGTTTTTAAAAAGCAGAACATCGGTTATTATAGCCCACAGGGCTGAAACAATCGCAAAAGCCGATGAAATTTATATGATTAAAAACCGCTCGCTAATCAAGCTCTAAAAATTTTTTAGCTCCTTTAAACCTTGCGGTGTGCTTTTTTATCCAACCGTCAAACTCTTCCATTCCCCTGTTTTTACACATTGCAAAAAGTTCGTAATATGGATGGAATGCATATTTTTTCTTAAACACTTTTTTTGGCAGTTTTATCGCTTTTTTTGCTTCTTTTTTAAGCTTATTATATTTTTCCCAAAACTTATTCTCAATTTCTCTAAAATATTCATACTTTTCGCTTTTTTTATTTAAAATCTCTTTATATTCATAATCTCTTTTTTCCAAAATAGCGGCAATAATTTCATGAGGCTGAATTTTTCCAAGCAGTTTGTGCCTTCTTAAATATTCATCCGTTTTTACTTTTACAAACTTCATATCCTCAAAAATCAAAATCCAGCCTTCTATATCTTTTTTAGTTTCGGCAAGCTTTATAAATTCTTTAAGACTTTTTATTTCAAACTCTTTTGCACATAAAAGTCCTTCTCTTTTAGCCTCTTTTTCAAACTCCAAATCATATTCACCCGTTTTCAAATCCCTTACCTGAATAAGTATCAAATCCTCTTTTCCGTAGTCCATAACCACCTGGGATTTAGGGGAAATATATTCGAATACCGGAATTTTGTTTTCTTTGAATTTATCTAAAATATACCGTTTTATAGCAGGATTTTTAAGCATTATCTCATTTGCTCTTTTTGCCTGATACGCTTCAAAAGAGAGCTTCGTTTTAAAATAAATTTTACCGTCTATCAATACGGGCTGTAATAGACTTCCGTCAATTTTTTCCGCGGCTTTAATTATTTTTTTGTTTTTTAAATCTTCTTCCATCCATCCGGGCGCCTGATTAAGCTCAAAAAATTTATGTAACGCTAAAAACCTTTTCCACTTTTTATCATTTTTTATAAAAGTAAGCCCCCTTAATTCATAAGAGCCTTTATCTTTAAATTTTTCAAACTCTTCAAATTTAGCCTGTTTGTAGTGATAAACAGCTGTTTGTCTATCTAAGAAATTATCGTCTTTTCTAAAAAACTGCTTTGAATGCCCTACTATAAAATCTGCATCTTCTTTACTCGGCAAAATAAACATAAAACAAAACCTTTAATTTTTTTGAGTATAATTATATCAAATCATACGACATTTTTTATCTCTTTTTTAATCAAATATTTAATTAGTTTTTTTAAAGCGTAATACGACTCTTCTATATCAAAAAGAATTAAATCACTATCATTAACAGCGATTACGGGATATTTTTTTCCAAAAAACTTTTTACAAAATCCGAAAACTTCTCCAGGTTTTATAATTTTTATAATTTTTTCTTTATCCACTACCGCCAGTTTGCCTTTTTTCAGATAAATAAAATCATAGGTTTTTATAATATCTCTCTTTTTAAGAATTACATTTTTAAAATATCTCACATTAAATAATTCTAAGTCATCACCAAGTTTAATTCCTTTTTTTTCCACTAAATTTAATAAAAAAGCGGTTTCTTCAGGAGTATATGAAATAAAAAGATTCATTCTACCACCTTTAATATTTTTTGAAGATAATTAAGCCAGTCGCTGTTACGGGATTTTGACATATCTATATTCCTTAAAAAATACCTAATAAAAGTCTTAGTCGAAAAATCCCCCTCTATTCCCGCTTCGTCAAAAAATTTAACAATAGGACGAGATTTTGAAGCATTATACCAAAGAAGTTTTTCAAAATAAAACAGTTTAACGTTGATAACTTTTTCAAGCTTTTTTAAATACATTTCCTTATATTTGTTAAACTTAGGGAAAAACTGCAATTCTTCTTTTTTTTCTATATTGGCAAGTTCTTCTTTCACTTCCTGAAATCTGTCCCTCTTTTTTGAAAGTTCATGAATGGCGTCAACATACATTTTTTTAAGTTTCTTATATCCCGGGTCGGTAGAAGGCATTGATTTTAATTTTTCTTCACTTATCGATATTGTAGCAGTATATTTTTCTATACTTTTTTTAAGACTCTCATACTCTTCTTTTAATGATTTATATTTTTCCATATTTTCAAGATATTCATTATAAAAAACAAGTTCTACATATTGAGATTTTTTTTCAAAATTTTTATAAAAATCATACAAAACGTTTATATCTCCGTACAGTTTTCCCGCTAAACCCTCAAGAATCTTTTTATCTATATTCTTAAGAAAATTAACGGCTGTATCTATAAAGCGTTTGAGTTCAATATAGTTGGTCTTTGGAAATTTAAATTTATGTGAAATAAGATAATTAAAATGAAAATCTCCAACTTCTTTTATCTCTTTAAAATAGTCGTTTAAAAATTCTTCTAGTTGCATACATTCCCTTTTCTATTCTTTATTAAGAATTTTAATAAATTTTTAGCGATTTGTGATAAAATAGCAATAAAAAAGGAAGAAAATGAGAAGTGACGAAATAAAAAAAGGGTGGCACAGAGCCCCTCACAGAAGTCTGCTTAGAGCCTGCGGTCTTAAAGACGAAGATTTTGACAAACCTTTTATCGGTGTGGCAAACAGCTTTATAGAAATAATTCCCGGGCATTTTTTCTTAAACAAATACGCAGAAATCGTAAAAGACGAAATAAGAAAAAACGGGTGTGTGCCTTTTGAATTCAATACAATAGGCGTGGATGACGGAATCGCTATGGGACACGACGGCATGCTTTATAGCCTTCCAAGCCGTGAAATTATCGCAAACTCAATCGAAACCGTTATGAACGCTCATAAACTTGACGCACTTATCTGTATTCCAAACTGCGACAAAATAACTCCGGGTATGGTAATGGGTGCATTAAGAGTAAACGTACCGACTATTTTTGTAACAGGCGGTCCTATGAGAGCCGGTCATCTTCCGGACGGTACTCCGATTGACCTTGCCACGGTATTTGAAGGGGTAGGAAAGTTTGAAAAAGGCGAACTGGACGAAGAAAAACTGTACCAGCTTGAATGTCTGGCATGTCCTGGTGGAGGAAGCTGTAGCGGAATGTTTACGGCAAACAGTATGAATACGTTAATAGAAGCTATGGGAATAGCCCTAAAAGGAAACGGAACTATTTTAGCGCTTACACCTGAGAGAGAAGAATTATTAAGAAAAGCGGCAAGAAGAATTTGTGAAATAGCAAAAGACGAAAAATTAACTCAAAAGTACAAAATAAGAAACATTATCAACGAAAAAGCAGTCCATAACGCATTTGTAGTGGATATGGCAATGGGAGGAAGTTCAAATACGGTACTTCACATGATGGCAATTGCAAAAGAAGCGGGAGTTGATTTTGACCTTGCAAAAATAAATGAAATCGCACGTCACACTTCACACATAGCAAAAATTTCTCCGTCCCTTCAGACGATACATATGGAAGATATAAATAGAGCCGGCGGAATAAGCGCGGTTATGAAAGAAATCAGCAAAAGAAGCGATACGATTTTATATCTTGATAATCCTGTAATCGAAGGCGGTACGGTAGCAGATAGAATTAAAGACGCCGAGGTTAAAGATTACAGCGTTATCCATCCTGTAGATAACCCTTACAGTAAAGTCGGAGGTTTGGCGATACTGTTTGGTAATTTGGCTGAAGAAGGATGCGTAATTAAAACCGCCGGAATTACGGGTGAGAGAAAATTTACGGGTAAAGCGGTTTGTTTTGATTCCCAACAAGATGCGATAGAAGGAATTACTTCGGGAAAAGTAAAAGAAGGCGACGTGGTTGTCATCAGATACGAAGGTCCAAAGGGAGGACCGGGTATGCAGGAAATGCTGGCACCTACTAGTCTTATTATGGGAATGGGACTTGGTGACAAAGTAGCACTTATTACTGATGGTAGATTTTCAGGCGCTACAAGAGGACTAAGCATCGGACATATCAGTCCTGAAGCGGCTGAGGGCGGAATGATAGGTCTTCTTAAAGACGGAGACATTATAGAAATTGACGTGGATAATTTTTCTATAAATGTTAAATTAAGCGATGAAGAAATTGAAAAAAGAAAAAAAGAATTCACTCCCCTTAAAAAAGAAGTACCGGGACGCTGGCTGAAACAATACAGAGCCCTTGTAACAAACGCAAGTAACGGAGCTATTTTAAAAGCAGACTGATATTTTGCCCTTTTGGGCATTAAAAGGACAAAAATGAAATATAAGGTGTATTTTGCAATATTTCTTTTAAGCGTTTTTGTTATAGGGCTTACCCTCTATTATTCTCAACAGGAAATAAAATTAATCACCCAGCAAAAAGCAAAAGAAATTTATGAGTTAAGAAATAAAGAATTCTCCTTAATGCTGAAAAATAAAAAAGATTTTCTAAACGCTTTTGCCAAATTTATAAGTTCTTCTGATATAGTTATCAACGCATTTTTAGAAAACAACAGAACAAAACTTATAAATTTTGTAAAACCGCTTTATACCTCTTTACACGAAAAAGACCTTCTTGAAGAAATTCATTTTTTTAAAAGACCCGCTACAAGTTTCGTAAATTTTGCAAACCTTAAAGTTTTTAACATAGACGTCAGTAAAGCAAGAGCGGATATACTCTGGGTTTCTACATCTTTTCAACCGTCCACACACTTTTATATATGCAGACTATACCCTGGTCTTAGGGCTACATACCCGATTATTTATAAAGACAGGCTTCTTGGAAGCGTTTCTTTTGGACTTCACATAAAAGTATTTAAAAATATGTTTGAAAAATTAAACGCAAAAGGTGTCAGCATATATTTAAATGACAAATTTTTAAAAAAATTCTTACTTCCTAAAAAGTATTTATTTTTTAAAGACCTTCCTTTAATAAACGGATACAGGATAATCGGAACCCCTTATTTAATAGAAGCGGCACCCGGATATGAAATAAAAAATAATTTGGTATATACCAAAATAAAAATAGTCGACTTTTTTAATGAAACTATAGGATATATAGTAATAAAAGACGACATATCAAAAACAATTAATGTTTTAAAAAATTACATGAAAAACAAAATGAGTATAGAAATATTTAGCTATATAACAATCATCGCAATACTATTTTTATTATTTATCTGGATTTTTAATAAAATTAACGAAATGAAAAAGATTTTATCTTTAATAAAAAATCAACAATTTGACAAACTACCTCCAAAACAAAAAGAAAAAGACGAATTAGACAGCTTTAGAAATTCCCTTTTAGATGTGGCTCAGACTATCAAAACCTATATATCTCTTTTAACTCAAAAAGTGGAAGATTATTCACAAAAAGCATATAAAGACGGCCTTACCAATATTTTTAACAGAAGATTTTTAAAAGAAAAAGCCCATGAACTGTTTTTAAAATATCAGCTCTCCGATACACAGGTAGGCATTATAATGCTCGATATAGACGATTTCAAAAAAATAAACGATACTTACGGACATGATGTAGGGGATATGGTACTTATACGTTTAACCGAAGAAATAAAAAAACACATAAGAAAAGACGATTTTTTCATCCGATACGGAGGAGAGGAGTTTTTATTAATTCTTCCAAATTCCAATATCCAAACCACTTATACAATAGCTGAAAAAATAAGAGAAGCCATACAAAATCTAAAAATAAAAGCCGGAGATAAAACTATCAGTTTCACCATTAGTCTTGGTATAAGCGAAATTAGAAAAACAGATAAAAATCTTTTTGAAGCTATAAAAAGAGCGGATGAAAAATTGTATAAAGCAAAAAGAAACGGAAAAAACAGAGTGGAGTTTTAAGCAAAAATATCAAGTTTTTTTGAATTGTCAAAAAGCTTATCAAAAAGTTTTTTAGCTGCATTAAGCTCCTCTAACCCGGCTTTTATAGATTTTAACACCTCATCAAACGTATTTACCCCTTCTTGTTTAACAGCTTTTTCATGTTCTTCGTTTTTAGGCTCCGGGAGTTTTGATTTTAAAGCATGAGCAACGTTTGAAATAACCTTTTCATTGGCGTCTTTTTGTTTTAAAAACTTTTCAAGAAGAGGTTTTACCTTTTTAAAAGCCTCTTTTATCTCTTTTAAATCGTTTTTATCAAGCCCGTTACCTTCATAATGAAATTCATATCCGTAAGAATGTTTTAATGTAAGCTCCTGTGAGATTACACCTCTTCCTTTTTTAAAACTGCTTTGAGCTTCAACGCTGTCAAACATATTGAGTTCTATTTTATCACCGCTGCTGGTAGTAAAAGAAAAATCAAAACTTGCGGCATTTAAACCGTATCTGTCAACGCTTAGCATTACAAACCTTTTTTATTTACATATCGGCAAAAAGAAAAAAGGATTAATCCTCCTCTTCCACCTCTATTGCCTGATATACGTAAATACTCGGATGATAAACCAGACAGTCTCCCGGAAGCCCCGCTTTTAAGCATAAATGGGCAAAAAACAAATCAAAAGAAGGCAATTCTTCCCATACAGCCGGTAAGAAAGTTGCCTGATGATTTCCAAGCTGCAAAATAACCCCGTCAACTCCTGGGCGTATTTTTCTTCTTAAATCTTCAATATCCGTATATTCCAGTTTTTCAGGCACCGTAAGAACGCTGACCTCTATTTTCACCCTATCAAACTCTTCAGGAGTTAAAGGCGGAAATCTCGGGTCTTCAAAAGCCGCGGCTTTTGCATTGGCCACAACATCGTCAATAAGAGGTCTATAAGGCAAAATAGAGCCTATACATCCTCTTAAATTACTACCTCTTGGCTTATCTTTCATTTTTAAAGTAACAAACGTAGCCCTTTTTTCTTCAAGCCATGGATATCTGCTAACCCATTCTTCTCTGTCTATCAGTTTTTTTCCTTCAAACTCTTCTAAAATGGACATTCTTGCAAGTTTAGGCAATATTTTAAAATTTTCTTTCATTTTTCCCCTCCTAACAATTTTTTTAATTTTTCAAAAGGCATAGGCTTATAAAAATAAAACCCCTGCATATAATCGCATCCTAAATCTTTTAATATTTCAACCTGTTTTTCAGTTTCAACTCCTTCTGCAACTGTTTTTAAATCCAAACTTTTAGCAAACTCTACAATCGATTTTACAATAGCCCTGTCTTTTTTTGAAGTTTCTATAAATCTGATAAAGCTCATATCTATCTTCAAAAAATCAAAATCAAGTTCTTTTAACGACATAAAATTGGAATAGCCCGTTCCGAAATCATCAATTGCAACTTTTATGTTTTTGCTTTTAATTATATCTATTTTTTCCTTTGCCAACTGCATATTTGTTACAATTCTTTCCGTTATTTCTATTGTCAGATTTTTAACTTCCGGAATAGATTCATAAAATTCATTATGTATAAAAGAATATGCAGAAAGATTAAAACTCAAATTTATATCAACTTTTTTGGCATATTCCACAATTTTAGGAAAGGTTATTTTTTCTATATCGCTGATAAGTCCGCTTTCTTCCGCTTCTTCTATAAATTCGGCAGGGGGAATTATCCTCTCTTTTTCCTTAATTCTAATTAAACTCTCAGCCCCTGCTACCTTAAAATCCTGATTAACATAAGGCTGAAAATAAAAAATGATATTATTTTCTTTAACGGCTCTTTTTATTAAATTATGCACAATATAAATTTTTTTCTTTTCTAATCCTATATTCTCATCGTAAATTTTATAAGTATTACCCCCTTCTTTAATCGCTTTATTTAAAGCCACATAAGCTTTTTCCAACAAAATTTCTAAATTATTTTCTTTATCATCAACAACAACGACCCCTATATTTACGTTTAAATTCAAAAAGGCATTTATTTTTGCTATTAATTTATTTAAAAAATTTTTTAATTCATTTTTTTCAATATCGATAACAAAAGCAAATTCATCGCCTCCTACCCTTCCTATTTTACTAACACCTATCTCTTTTTTTAGAAAAGAAGCCAATTTTTTTAAAATTTCCTCGGCATATTTTTTTCCGCGGGATTCTATAATGGACTTAAATTCATATATGTCAATTACCACAATAACTTTTTTAGAATCCAAATAATTTTTTTCCAAAAAACCTTTTCTGTTTAACAAGTTTGTAAGAGAATCAACTACAACATGCTCATCGTTTAAAATAATACTTTGAAAAACATAATATTTTTTATCATAATATACCGGAATTATTTTTGCTTTTAAAAAAACATGTTTACCCTCAACATAACCTATTAAAATCTTCTCCACCGGCTTATCTTCGTTTATATCTAAATTATTAAAAATTTCATTTAAATTCGTTATTCCGTCTTTTAATTCAGAAAATACTTTATTGCAATACACGATATTGAATTCTTCATCCGTTATTACGATAGCCTGAAAACTTTCATCAAAAGATTTTTTAAGTAAAACCAGATATTTATTAAAAACCAAATACTCTGCGGCATATTTTATTTCGCTGCCCAAACCTTTTGCCAAATCTTCGCAACACTCAAAATCATTTTCATATTTACTCTCTATTATAAATTCAAAATTATCTTCTTTAAATTCCACTCTGCTTAATAAATTTTTACACTCTCCAAATTTCCTGTCTTTATACACTATCTGAGAATTATAACCTTTCGAATTTATTAAATCGACAATATCTTGTAAAAAGGTTTCTACATTTTTTTCGGATAAAAACAGAGAATGAATATTCGCAACCATTTCTAAAAACATATCTTTTTTTACTTTTTCCGTTTTATCAACCATTATTACAAAACCGCTGTATTTCCCTTTAAAAATAACGGTATCAGCAAACACATCACAGTAGAACTTCTTGTTATTTACAATAAATTCCCTATAAGGATAAAACATTTCAAAAAATTCGCCTCTTAAACGCCTTTTTATATTTTTAGCAAATTCCTCATCATAGCCAAAAATATCATATGTATCATCTTCCGCTTTTATCCCAAGTTTTTTTGAAAGATAGTCATTTACGAATACTATTTTTTCCTGATATATCATAAACCCTATATGTTTGTAACTAAAAAGTTTTTCAGTAATTAATTCAAACTCTTCCCTTTCACTGACATCCACATTATAACCCAGCGCATAAATACAATCTTTTTCTTTTTTAATTACTTTTAAATAAACACTTAAGAATTTAAAAACCTTATTTTTAGAAATTATTCTTGCTACAAATTCCACACTCTCTTTATGTTTTAATTCTTTTAATTTTTTTATAAAAAGTTCAAAATCTTCCGGTAAAGTAATTTTTTTTAAATTTTGCGGCTTTTCTAAAAATGATGTATCATAACCTGAATACGGAATATGATTTATAATGTCTATCTCCTCAATCCGTTCGGTTTTAAAATTAAATTTCACTATATAAACACTAGCCGGTATTTCTTTTGCTATTATTTCATAAGAAATATTCATATCTATCTCCTGCTAAGCTCGGCATTTTGTTCTACTTTATGAAGCCATACGAATACTTCCGCCACCGCTTTATAAAGTTCGGGAGGAATTTCTTCGGTTTGTATTTTTATCAGATTTTCCACCAAAAGTTCGTTTTGAAAAATAGGCAAATCAAACTCTTTTGCTTTTTCAATTATTTTTTTGGCTATTTCTCCCTTTCCTTTTGCCACAATTTTAGGAGCGTTATCTTCATATGCCTTGTATTTAAGGGCAACCGCTTTAGTATTTATAAATTTTTTCATATATAGGACCTTTTTTTGTTAAAGTTGATTTATATAAATAAACTTCAAACGGTACTTCAATATTTATATCTTCCCATTTTTTAAGTTCATCAAAAAATTTTTTATCTTTAATATTTTTAATTCTACACAATGTGATATGAGGTTTAAAAGGTTTATCATTTATTAAATTAAATTTTTCGTTTATCTCTTTATTCACCTCCTCTCCAATATCGGCTTTTAAATATAAAATTTTATTTCCAAACATCCCAATACCGTTGATTTTTATCTTTTCATTTGGAATTTCCAAAGGAATCTGATATTTTTCAGGCTCATCTTCCCCTATAAATTTATGGGTTAAATGCAAATTCCATCCCTCAACCCATTTTCCATCTATATATTTTTCAAGGTCTTTTTTTATTGCCCCGTATATAGGCAGGGTAACCGGAGTTGCTATAAAAAGTCTCATTGAAACAGCCTTGATATAATATAAAAAACAGCGCTTAAAACGACACTTATAATAATCGAAGAAGTAATGGGAAAATAAAATACAAAATTTTCTTTTTCAATCACAATATCACCCGGCAGATGAAAAAGAGGAAAATCTTTAAAAAAATACATTAAAAGCCCGATAACTATAAAAATAACTCCGATAAAGATAAAAATTTTAGCCATTTAACGCCTTTTTTCCTTATTATATCAAATTGGCTATAATTTCATTAAAAAAGGACTGTTATGCCTATGACGATAACCGAAAAGATTTTCGCAGAACACATTGGACGCGAAGTAAAACCTGGTGAGATTATTATGTGCGATGTCGATATGACTATAGGAAACGATATTACCACCCCTATTTCAATAAGGGCTTTTGAAGAAAGCGGAGCCGAAAAACTGGCAAAACCGGATAATTTCGCAATCGTTTTAGACCATTTTATCCCGCCAAAAGATATTGCCAGCGCAAACCAGGCAAAAATTAACAGGGAATTTGCCTACAAACATAACCTCAAAAATTTTTTTGATGAAAAAGATATGGGAATTGAACATAGACTTCTGCCTGAAAAAGGTCTGGTAATACCGGGGGACGTAATAATTGGAGCGGATTCTCATACATGTACCCACGGAGCTTTAGGAGCATTTTCAACAGGCATGGGTTCTACCGATATTGCTTTTTGTATGATTACAGGCAAAAGCTGGTTTAAAATACCGGAAAGCATAAAAGTGGTCTTCACCGGACAAAGAAAAGAACATGTTTACGGAAAAGACTTAATTTTAGAGCTTATTAGAAGAATAGGAGTGGACGGGGCACTTTACAAAGCTCTTGAATTTACGGGTGATACGATTGAAAACCTTCCGATGGATGATAGGATGAGTTTGTGTAACATGGCAATAGAAGCGGGAGCCAAAAACGGAATTATCGCTTATGACAAAATAACCGAAGAATTCTTAAATGAAGTAAAAAAATACAATCCTTTAAGAGCCGAGCCGAAAATCCACTATTCAGACCCGGATGCTAAATATGCTAAGATAATCGAAATTAACGTAGACGAGCTTGAACCGATGGTTGCATATCCGTATCTTCCAAGTAACGGAAAACCAATCTCTCAAGCCGTAAAAGACGACATTGAAATTCATCAGGTATATATCGGAAGCTGTACAAACGGAACGTTAAGCGACCTTAGAACGGCAGCTGAAATTTTAAAAGGCAAAAAAGTCCACAAAAGAGTAAGACTGATAGTAACACCTGCTACTCAAAGAATTTACAAACAAGCAGAACACGAAGGAATTATCGATACGTTAATAGATGCCGGAGCAGTTGTTGCAAACCCTACGTGCGGTGCATGTCTTGGAGGATATATGGGAATACTCGGTGATGGAGAAAGATGCGTAGCTACAACAAACAGAAACTTCAGAGGAAGAATGGGAAGTAGAGAATCAGAAGTTTATTTATCTAACGCAGCCGTAGCGGCGGCAAGTGCAATTGCAGGAAAAATAGCGGACCCGAGAGATATTTAATCTCTTTTTCCATGCTTTTTAAAAATATACTTAAAACCTCTTTAATAATCCTCAAACTCGTAATTCCTTTTTATATTATTGCGGATATTCTTATTTATTTCGGTGTAATTCAAAAAATATCCTTTTTAGGTCATACCTTTCTACACATTTTCCACAATGGCAAAAAGGTAGGATTATTTCATGCTAAACTACAAAGATAAAAATATGACAGCTCCGTGCTTCTTTTTGCTTACGCAACACTCAAATTTTGCTAAAAAGTGCGAACAGCAAGCGCCCTGACGGGTAGACGCACTTTTTTAAACGCAAAATTTTCGTTAAAATCCGCAATGCTGTCATATTTTTACTTTTTCGTTACTTAAATTTTTCAGTATGAAACAGCCCTAGTTTGAGATGTGTAGAAAGGTATGTTTTAGGTAATATTACAAAAACAAAGTACCGCTTTTGTGCAAAAGGATAAAAATGAATTATTTAATACCGGAATGGGAAAAACAGACATTTGTTCAACTTGTATTTCCTCATAAAAATACAGATTGGGCATGCTGTTTGGAAGAAGCGATTAAAACTTTTAGCGAAATAGCTTATGCTATCGCTCAATATGAAAAAGTCCTTATATGTTATGAAGACGAAAACACTGTAAAACATTTAAAGCACAAAAATTTTATTTTCAAAAAAATTAAAAACAACGATACTTGGGCAAGGGATTTTGGCGCCATCAGCGTTAAGATGAATAATAAAATTAAACTTTTAGATTTTAAATTCAACGGATGGGGACTCAAATTTCCCGCAAATTACGACAATTTAATTTCAAGAAAAATTTTTAATATCCACAAAAGCTACAATTTCGTACTTGAAGGCGGAAGCATTGACACAAACGGTAAAATTCTTCTTACCACTTCTAGATGCCTTTTGGAAGAAAACAGAAACTATCCTTTAACAAAAGAAGAAATAGAAGAGTTTTTAAAAAAAGAACTTTTCATAAATAAAATAATCTGGCTTAATTACGGATTTTTAGAAGGGGATGATACCGATTCACATATCGACACTCTTGCGAGATTCGTAAACGAAAATACGATTGTTTACTGTAAATGCGAAGATAAAAAAGACATTCATTACGAAGAACTTAAAAAAATGGAAGAAGAACTGAAAAAAACAGACTTTAATCTTATTCCATTACCTCTTCCAAATCCTAAATACTGGGATAATCACAGACTCCCGGCAACATACGCAAATTTTTTAATAATAAACAACGCCGTACTTTTGCCAATTTATGAAGATAAAAAAGACAAATATGTATATGACCTCTTTTGTGAAATCTTCCCTGAGAGGGAAATTGTTCCAATAAACGCAAACACACTTATAAAACAACACGGCTCGATACACTGTATAACAAAGGAGTATTTTAATGAAGATTTTATTAGCCCCGAGTGAAAGAAAAAGCCTTGGAGGAGATAAAGAGTTTAATATAGACTCTTTTCCCTCACTTAATCCGATAAGAGATGAAACTATAAAAAAATATGAAGAATTTTTACAAAAAACGAATGATGTAAAACACTTCGGTGAAGACAAAACACCAATAAAAAAACGTAAGGCAAAAGAAGCAATTTTAAGATACACGGGGGTCGCTTTTGAATACCTTGATTATCCTTCCCTACCCAAACAGGCAAAAGAGTACCTCAACGAAAATCTTATAATTTTTTCAAACCTTTTTGGAATTTTAAAACCTCTTGATTTAATTCCTCATTATATTCTAAAACAAGGAAGTAAACCCGGATTTGATATCTATAAATTTTATGCACCTCATATCCAAAAAGAACTTGATTCATTAAATGAAGAATTTATAGACCTCCGTGCCAAATTTTACGAAAAAATGTATAAACCCAAAAATGCAATAACTTTTAAATTTATAAAAAACGGCAAAGTAATCAGCCATTTCGCAAAAGCTTACCGTGGAACGCTAACCCGCCACATCGCTTTAAATCGTCCCAAAAACCTCGATGAAGTGTTAAAAATAGAATTCCCGGGTATAAAAATCATAGAAATACAGGAGAAAAAAGGAATAAAAGAGATTGTTTGTGAAATTATCGAAAATTAATTATTTCTTTTAAAATCTCTTCAAAAGGAAGAATTTTTACAGCCGCTCCAAGTTCCTTTGCCGCTTTTGGCATTCCATAAACCGCCGCGCTCTCCTCGCTCTCAGCCAGGGTATAAGCTCCGGCTTCTTTTAAGGCTTTCATACCTTGCGCCCCATCGTCTCCTATTCCCGTTAACAATACCGCCATTATTTTTTTAGGGTCCATAACTTCAAGAGCCGAAAAAAACATCTCATCCACACTCGGTACGAAAAACCTGTTTTTAGAATTTGGCACCAGTTTGCAGTAAACTACATCTTTTTTTCGAAAATGCAAATGCCAACCACCTTTTGCTATAATAAAAAATCCGGGTATCACCGGTTGAGAATTATCCGCCTCAACAACATTAAGCTTACTTACACTGTCTAAACGGGCGGCAAATTTAGCCGTAAAATTAGCTGGCATATGCTGAACTACGCATACTGGATTAGGGTAATCTTGCGGAAGAGTTCTGGCAATTTTTTCTATAAGCCCGGGACCTCCGGTAGAAGAGCCTATAAGGACATATTTATAATCTCCTATAACAAAATCGAGTTTTGTTTTTTTTATCTTTTTTATTCCGAACTTTTCATTAATAAGGTCCAAAAGCCGCTCTTTAAACTCATCTGATATAAAATCTGGTTTTGGCAAATCTTTACCTATTTTTATAACATTGCCTTTTAAATCAAACTCTTCATCTGCAATAATTAAATCATATTTTTTTTTATCAAAATCGGTATTTTTAAAAGTATCTACCTTAAATTTTTCACTTAAAAATTTTTTTAAAGTAAGCCTTGTAACAGCTGAACTACTAACTATCGCTAACTTTTTTGTAAACAAAGCTCTCTCCGATTTTTAAACTTTTAAATAATTTAATATCATTTGGAATTCTCTCGGCATGTCCTAAAAACAGATAGCCTTCGTCTTTTAAAATAGAATAAAATATAGCCAAAGCCTCTCTTTTTGACTTTTCATCAAAATATATAAGCATATTTCTACTAAATATCACATCAAACATTCCAAGTCTTTTCATAGCATATCTGTCTAAAATATTTACCACTTTAAAATTAACGGCTTTTTTTAAAAAATCTCTAACCATGTATTTTCCATTTTTTTCTATAAAATATTTTTTTATAATCTCCGGAGGTAACTTTTGTACGCTCCTTGCAGAATAAATACCTTCTTTTGCTTTACTTATTACATTAGAGTCAATATCAATTCCAAGAAGTAAAAAATCCCTTTTCTTAATCAGTTTTCCTTCTTCCATTAATAAAATAGCTATGGAATAAAGCTCCTCCCCTGTAGAAACAGGAGCACACAAAATAGATATAACTTCGCTTAAAGGCCTTATCTTATCAAGTTCCGGCAAAATATAATTTATTAAAGTATCAAACTGATGTTTTTCTCTAAAAAAATATGTTTCGTTAACGGTAAAAACATTTATAAGTTCTTGTTTAAGAAGAGAATTCTTTCTTAACAACAAATCTTTAAAGAATTTATTAAAATTATCATAATCAAACTTTTCTAAAAGTTTTTTTATTTTCCTTTCATAAATACTTTTAAGTTTGTCATCTTCTACATAAATACCTATTTCATCATTAAGATAATTTCGTAACTTTTTTAACTTTAACGAATCAATTTCCACTTTTTACCTCTTTTTTTAATTTCTCAGCAAACTTTTCGTCAAAAATTTCAAAAAATTCTATTGCCTTTTTTTTAATATCAGTATCTTCATCTTTTATTTTTTCTTTTAACCATTCACTAATGTCGGGAATATATTTAAAAATATCTATAGCATCTTTCTTAAGACCGCTTTCATATATTTTTTTGGCAAACTCCCTATTTTTACAAGATTTTATATAATTTTTTACCACTGGATATTTAGTGAGAAGATAAATCAAAATATTTAAATCTTCTTCTCTTTTTAAACAAGGCAAATTAAAAAAAACATATTCTACTATTCTTTCATCGGGCAATTGTCTTAAAATATTTTTTAATAAAAAATAATACTCTTTATGATTTATCATATAATCGATAGCATCAAAAGTATCTTTCGAATAAGAAAATTTCTCAATAAATTCTCTTGCCTCGTCAAACTCCTTAAAACGGTGAAATCTTTCTTCTTTAAACTCTCTAAACACTTAAAAATCCTTTGGCCAATGTAAATTAAATAGAGGTATCATACTGTCGTTATAAATAACAATCCCTCCTATATAAGTATCATTCTGAGAATAAACTATTTTCTCTTTTTCTACATATATCAAATCTTCTATCCCACTTACCAACAAAGCTTTTAAAACTCCGTTTTTAAAAACTATAATCTTACTATCCTCTGTAATTTCTATTTCTTTTCCAAGAACTTTTTCTAAAGATAATATAAAAGTAGCCCCTTCTTTCGTTGTTAAAATCCCTTTTACATGTGGATTTTCGTTGGCAAAATTAAAATAGGCCTCGTCAAAATCGACGATTTCTAAAATATTACTCATTTTCACTGCAAATTTTTCCCCTGCTATATCAAGAACCAATACTTCTACAATATCAGAAAATACTCTCTTTTGCTCTTTAGGTAAAACAACACCGTACTTTTCAAGTTTCATCTCAAGATATTCATTATTAAAAATTTTAACTTCTTTGTTGTTATAAACGAAATATCTGTTAAACATACCCGACCCGTTTACTATTTCACTTTTTTCTACAAGAGCTATATCTATAATTTCATCTACTACAATTCCTAAAATTTTATTTTTTTCCAAAATTAAGATATTTTCTAAGGGAGATTCTTTATATATTTTACTAAAAGGCAAAAGAGTAATTACGGTATTGTTCAATAAAAAAACGTCTTTTCCGTCATATTCTTCTACTTTTCTTAAAATCTTAGTATCAACCCCCAAAATTTCTTCTTTACATCTAAATAATAAAAAACTCTCTCTTTCTTCAAATATTTTACTCTCTTCTTTTTTTAAAATATTTTTAAAAGTGGGGATTTCTACATTTTTTAAAAAGTCTAAACTTAAATTTCCTATAATTTCCCCGTTTTCCTCAAATACCTCAATTAAAAAATTTTCTTTTTTTTCAAGCTCATCTATTTTAATTATCTCATCAATTAAGATTGCATATTCCCTGTCTTCGTACACCATAGCAACAGCTGTAGTTGAATCTTCTTCTTCTATTCCCCATGCTTTTTTTAAAGAAATTAAGGGATATACATAATTATTATATCTAACAATCCCCACTACAAAAGAAGGCAAAGAAGGCAGATGCAAAATATCTTCCACATCAAAAAAATGTTTAATTTTTTCCATTTCAACAGCAAAATATTTATCGGCAACTCTAAATTTTAGAGCAGGTACTTTCATGGGTTATTCTTTACTAAATTAATTGAAATATTTCTTAATTTATCTGCATAAGCTTTCATTTCTTTAGAAATATTCAAGATAATACGAGCAGCTTCTTTCGATTCGCTGGCATTTTTTTTGGAAATTTCAGCAGCTTCTTTAGTCTGCTTGGAAGCAAGTTCTATCTGCTCTAGAGCTATTTTCATCTCTTCTATAGATTTTTTCAGTACTTCTACTTTTGAAATCACACTCTTTAACGTTTTTAAATTAACATTAAATTCATTACTCATTTCTTTAATTTTATTTCTTTCATTTTCAAGTGTAAGAATAATATTATTAACTTCTACTAAAATTTTATCATTCTCTTCATTAACTTCATCTATTATTTCTATTACTCTGTCCAGATTTTCTTCTGAAGAATCGGCTAAATTTCTAATATCATGACTAACTTCGCTAAAACCTCTTCCTTCTTCCCCTATTCTCACTGCCTCAACCGCACCGTTTATCGAAAGAGCGCCCGTCTGCACTATAGCCAGCTCTATTTTTCTAATGGCATTATTTAATTTTTTTATTTTAGATTTAACGATTGTAATATTTTCTTTTTCTTCCTTAGAAGCTTTAATATTATCCTCTGTTGCTTTTTCCATTTTTTCCAAATGTTTAGAAATATCTTCAAATTTTTTATTTATATTAAAAAAGTTTTCAAAGATTTTTACGATATTATCTGTAGCATTTTTAATAAATTCAACAGAATTATTTGCTATAGAATAGGATTTTTGAGCATCATTTTTTGATATTTCAGCTGCTTCTTCTATCTGGGAAAGAGCTTCAACCACTTCATTCATAGATTCTTCAAGCTGAGCAATAGAATGTCCAACCTCTTCACTGGCAGTAGCAAGTTCTGTTTCATAATTTTCTTTTTTAGAAAAGATAATTTCCTTTAAAATTTCAGCCGCTTTATTAGCTTCGTTAAAAGCATTAACCTGAGCGGCAATAGTATTTGTAACCTCGCTAACAGCACTCGCACTCTCTTCCGCCGCAGCCGCTATCGTTTCGCTTGCTTGATGTAATTCTTCAATTTCTTCTACAACTCTTTTTATATTACCTATCATAATTTCGGAAAGAGAAACTATTTCATCAATAGTATTTCCTATTTCCTTCATCTCTTCCGCAAGCTTTAAAGCTTCATCTGCCAATTTTTCAATATTGTTTTTTACATCTTCTATATTTTGATTAGAATGTTTTATATTTTCCTGCACTTCTTTTACAATCGTTTTAATTTTATCCGCATAAGCACTCGATTTTTTAGCCATAGCTCTTATTTCGCTTGCCATTACGGTAAAACCTCTTCCACCATTTCCGGCCCTTGCTGCCTCTATAGCAGCATTTAAAGCTAACAATCCTGTTTTTTTCGCAAGTTTGGTAATTAATTCTACAGCATCGTTAATTTGTTCACTGGATTTTAATAAGTTTTCAGATTTTTTCGCTATTTCTTGAGCATTTAAAGAAGTATTCTTTAAACTTTCACTAGCTTCCATAAAAGAATCTATAGCATTTAAAAGAGTAGACTTAAAAGATAAAATAACTTCTACCGTTGTATTCACTTCAGCTTCTAAAAATTTGGAATTTTGTTTAATTTCCGTAACCGCACTTAAAGTTTCCTCGCTTGCACCTGCACTTTCTTCCGCAGCGGCAGCTATTTGTTCCATGGTCCCTTTTAATTCTTCAATAGCGCTTAATCCTTCACTAGATTTAGAAAAAAGAAGTTCGGATATTTCTTCTATAGAATCAACAACTTCTATATTTATTTCTTTATCGAAGTTTTTATTATTTTCTTCTTGAATATCAATATTATCTTGATTTTTTTCTTCAAATGAAATAAACCCCATAATGCTCCCTTATTAATTAAATTTATAAGAAGCCGCCTTTTATAACCTTAATTAAAAAATTTAAAAAAATCACTTAATAAAAATTATCTTATAAAAAACCGAACTTCTTACAAAAAGGATTTTAACATACTTTATTTGTTCTTTTTAATAAGTTTCAAAAAAATAAGAAAAAATTATTAAAAAGTAATAAAAATTTTATAATCTAAGAATAGGTTAAAAATTAAAAAATAAACATCTATTGGTTTAGAAAATTTCAGCACTAACACCAAAAGTGCCAGACTCTTTAGAATGAACAAAGGATTAAAGACAGGATATTAAGGGTTAGTAAAGATTAGCTAAGGTAAATTCAAGAGGTTAGGAGTATACACTATAAATCCTAGCGGGGACCTACTTTCCCACATCCGTAAGGATGCAGTATCATCAGCGCTGTAGGGCTTAACTTCCTGGTTCGAAATGGTTCAGGGTGTCTCCCCTACGCTTTTCCC
>Ga0256838_1000592_pt1 | contig 21079 bp, 22 predicted proteins | sample 4571419metaG_FD_185978 | JGI IMG/M metagenome (GOLD analysis project Ga0256838, IMG submission 185978) | Hydrothermal vent microbial communities from Guaymas Basin, Mexico - 4571-419 | ecosystem: Environmental > Aquatic > Marine > Hydrothermal vents | place: Mexico: Guaymas Basin | collected...
TTGCTTGTACCTTGTACAACATTTGCAATACCAACTACTCCTTTTGGATCACCAGCACTTACACCTGCTGGTAAAGTATCCGTTGATGTATAAAAAGTATCAGCTGTACCTGCTGTAGCACCAAGTAATTGACCATTAGATCCACCAACATAAGCACCAACTAAAGTTGTATTAGGAATATCTTGGTTAATTACTACAGCTGCTTCAAAAGTATTTTCAACAATTGACCATTTTTCACTGAATACTAAAGGAGTATCTAATTCCATACGACCAATTTTTGCAGTTGTTTTAGCAACTGTTGCAGCTAACCATAAATCATTTACTATGTAAGAATCAGAAACACCATTTGTTCCTTCCCATACATTGTTTACAAGTTGACCCTGAAGACCTAAAGTAGAAAGTGCAGTAATTTTAGTACCAGCAGAAACACCTTTTGTTAAGTCAGAAGAAAGACTTAAACTAACAGCTGCTTGACCAGCAGAACCTGCTTTATTAAATAAATCATTTTTTGCAGTATTTGATGTACTATAGTATAACTTAGCATCACCGCTAACCTTTGTGTTTTCAATTGCAAATGCACTTGAACCAACTAATAATGCAGCAACTAAGCTCATTTTTGTAAATTTCATATATTCTCCTTGATTGTCTTTCAAATTTCAAATTGCAGTATATCATAATCTATACTTAACTTCCACTTAATCTGTCATTATTTGCTTTTTATTTTGCTATAATATGCACATGAAACAATTAATTATAAAATATAGTATTAGTTTAAGTCTAGTTATTTTTTCTGCTTGTAGCACTTCTTCAGATATCTCTCCATCTCAAAGTCATGCACTCAACAAGGTAAGCAATTCTGATGCCAATAATAATAAAGGTGCACTTCAAGAACTTTTAGACAATTTTCTCAAGAATGATTGGTCCCCGACCGTAGAAAAAGATGCAACAATACAAAAAAAATATATGAAGAGAGTGGTGGATACAAATAGCTCGACACAATCTACAAATATAAAAGAAAGCTATATTGAAAATGAATCACGAAATTTTACACTACAAGAGTATGCAGATAAAGTTGCTGTTTATATTAAAGCTAATAAATCAGATCATAACAGATCACATGTTCATAAGGTTAACACTATGCCAATTATAGGAAAAACTAAAAGAAGATAAATAGTAAAGAAAGAAGAAAATTTTGTGAAGTTAAGACATAAGCCAAAAGGCTTATGTCTTAGTTTAGTTCCTTAGGGAAACAGAATCTATAACCACGACGACGAACAGTCTCAATAGTTGTAATTCCTAATGGTTTATCCATTTTTTGTCGAATTTGATTGATTGCTACTTCAATTACATTTGGAGTAACAAGCTCTGGCTCTTCCCAGATAGCATCAAGAAGTTGTTCTTTTGAAACAATTTGATCACGGTGACGTGCAAGGTGAGTAAGTACTTCAAAAGGTTTTCCTTTAAGTTCTATTTCATTCTCTTTATAAGTAATTTTTTCTTCTTCTGGATTAATAGTTAAATCTTCGATTTCAATAATATTACTTCCGCCAAAGCGTAAACGAGCTTCAATACGTGCAACTAAAACATCAAAGTCGAAAGGTTTTCTAATGTAATCATCAGCACCCGCTCTTAAAGCTTCTATTTCACTCTCGTTATCGTCACGAGCAGAGATTACAACTACAACTGTTTTAGGTGTATTTGACTTGATATCACCAATGATATCTACAGAGTTTCCATCTGGAAGCATCCAGTCCATAAGCACTAAATCGTAGTTACGGATATCAAGATAGTATTCACCATCTTTAAGTGTTTCAACAACATCGCTTTGGTAACCGAACTCTTTGAGTCCCTCAGCAAGCATTTTATTTAATGTAACTTCATCTTCAATGATAAGAATGCGCATTAATTATTTCCTATAGGTTAATATTTTTGCAGAATGATAGCATAATTTTAGGTTACTTTAAAGTTTTTTTCAATTTTCTTTAAAAAAAAGTGAAGTTTGGATTAAGAATCGAAACTATAAAATTCAGCTACACTGACCTTACAGTCGGGTAATATTGAAGGTTTTGTTATTTTTACACTGAGTGTGTCAATTCGTATAAACTTTTCTTTTAGAATTTTAGACAACTCTTTTAAGGCATCTTCAATAAGAAAAAACTTTTCCTCTTTCATTGTTTCTTTTATAAGGGCTACAACATCTGCATAATTAATAAACTCTTTATCATACACATACTCAATCTCTACATCAATAGAGATATCTTGTACATTTACACGTTCAAAATCTAAAATTCCAATAATAGTCTGGAACTTCAGATCTTCAATATGAATAATCATTATACGACAGCTTTTTCTTGCCCACTAAAAAGACGGATAATATTTGGTATATGCTTATAAAAAAGAATAAACACTATAAACACAACAGGTGCATGTGCCATCTCGGGATGAATAAAAAAACTTGAGATCAGAAGTGCTAAAACACCTGTTAGAGAAGAGATAGAAGAGATTTTAATTGTCTTTGCTAGTATGCCCCATACAACAAGTGCAATAAGTGTCTCTTGCGGTAACATAAACATCATAACTCCCATCCCTGTAGCTATACCTTTTCCACCCTCTAATCCGAGATAAGGAGAGAAACAATGCCCTATTACAGCTATTACCGCTATAGCCCACATAGTAGCTTCACTCATACCCATAAGAGATGCTACAAGTAAAACAGCCACCCCTTTTAAAGCATCCAATGCTAATGTAGCTACACCTAACTTTTTTGCCAATGCAGGGTTTGTCTCTTTAACAACCCGTAAAACATTCGTAGCCCCAATACTTCCACTGCCACTCGCCTTAACATCCACTCCAGCAAACTTTTTTGCAAGTAGTAAACCAAAAGGAATACCCCCAACTAAATATGCAACTATAAAAAACTGCACATTTACGTTAAATAAAAAATCCATAAAAATCCTTAATTAATTTTATAAGTGTATTTTACCTTGAAGAATATAATAAACTTCTTATTCCTCATTATGGACTTTACACTATTAGATAAAGATAGTGATTTCAAAATAGAGCAATACTTTAGCTCTATAGTAGCTGAGTTTGAAGCATTAGGAATCAAGATAGATATAGTAAAAAAGGTCAAAAAAGATTTTGGAAGTGATATAACTTCTGCATTTTTGAAAAACGGTACTTCTATCCATACCCTGAAAATTCAGGTGCACGATTTAGGAAATATCTTAAATGGGGTACATAGTGGTAAAAAACTAAAAATCAAGTTTGAGGTAGATGTAAATCCACCACTAAAGTTTCAAACCGAAGCAAAAACTTTACTACTACCGAAAACATTTAATATTATCACAATGACTCTCCCAAATCTATATGCAGGAAAAATGCATGCTGTCTTATGTAGAAAGTGGAAAACAAGAGTTAAAGGTCGTGACTGGTATGATTTTGAATGGTATGTAAAAAGAAACACCTCTGTAAACTTGGAGCATTTACAAGAAAGAATGTATGAGAGTGGTGACTTAGAAAAAGAGACAAAGCTTGATGAAAAACTATTTAAAAAGCTGATGTATAAAAGAATTGAAGAGTTAGATGTGGATGGAGCGATTAAAGAGGTCAGCCCATTTATCAAAGAAAAGAGTGGATTTGAGTTTTGGACAAAGGATTATTTTAAACTATTAACAGATAAAATTATATTTGAAAAAGAGTAATAAATGGATAATAAACTACCAACAAGATTTGATGATGACTATACTTCCCTTGGTGATTATAAGCATGATGCTCCCTTAATTAGATTAGGGTGTTTCTAAAACACAGAGAATCCCCAGAAGAGATTTCTCTGTGTTTAGAAAAATTGAATATGGATGTGTTTTTGAGTGGATAATATTTTGATATAAACTATTATAGGACTATAAAACGAAAGAACTCAATAATCCAATAAGTCCACCAAAAACACCGCCCCATACAACTAACCAGTCTAAATGTTCTTTTATGAGCTTTTGAACCATATTTTTTACTAACTCTGGTGTTAACTCATTCAAACGAGTATCTATAACTGACTCTATTGAGCTTATCATATCTTCGTTTAGTGATGAACTTTGAAGGTGATTTTGCATTGTTTGGTTGAATGCATCTGAATTGACTATTTTAATAACAGCTGCTCTCATTTTGTCTGAGAAAGGTTCTTTAAGTGCCTCGAGTGCAGACTCACCACCAAACATACCAAGCATACCACCAAAAGATGATTCCATAACAGTTTTACTAAGTGCATCAAATGCAGGAGTAAAGTCAGTCTCTTCTATGATAGGTTCAAGAGTTATTTTCTGCTCCTCATTTGCAAAAAAATTCTCCAACTGTTCACGAGTAAAAAACTCCTGCATCATAAGGTTCTTTATAGAAGCTTTAAAAGCTTCAAAACGAAGAGGAATAACCCCACTTCCATAAAGAAAAGGAACTTTTTCAAAGAGCATATGAATGGCTAGTTGATTTGTTACTGCTCCCGACATAGCAAAAAGACCTGTAAATAGTAATGCAGTATGAAACTCCACAACAACAAAAGAGAGTGCAATTAAAATAAGTGCAACAAAATTCGTAAGAAAACTTTTACTTAAATTCAAAATATATCCTTTTTTAAAAGCAGAATTATATACTAAAATATGTATTATTAGCAAAACTATATAAATGAGAGTAAAAATGAAACCAGAAACTTATGAACTTTTTTTAAATGCAGAGAGAGAAACTATTGTAAAAACTATAGAAAATGAGCTTCAAACTCGAAATGAATCCCCTTTTTGGTCAGATAAGGTTGTCCCCTTTTCTCGGGCTGTTTTAAGTGTCTTAATCCCATTACGAGATAATAATATGCTTTTCAATCCTGAAGGGAAAAAAGTAGAAAAACTCACTCCAGAGCTTTTTTTAGAGTGGCAAGACTTTTTAAGCCTTAAAACATTAGCCTTTACAATTCAAAAATCAAATGTAAGTAATACATTAGAGAGAACAAAACTCGATAAAGAGCTATGCACAGAGTATGAAGAGATAGATCTAAAACTTCTTGGAGATTACCTTGCTCATTATACGGTAAATCTTGAAGATGAAATGTTAGATTTCCCAATATCTAACTACAATTTACACCAAGGTGTCAGTAATGTTATAAAATCTCTCCTATAAGAGAGCTCTTATAAACTCCTTTTAACCACAAAAAAGGTATAATCCAGAAATTTTAAAAGGATGACCATGAGAATTCGTAAACGCGCCCTAACATTTGAAGATGTACTTTTAGTACCTCAATATTCCGAAGTTCTTCCAAAAGAAGTATTACTAGAAACAAAACTAACTAAAAATATTAGTCTTAAAATACCTATGGTATCTGCTGCGATGGATACAGTGACTGAACACCGTGCTGCTATCGCTATGGCTAGACTCGGTGGAATCGGTATTATCCATAAAAATATGGACATTGAAACACAATGTAAACAAGTTAGAAAAGTTAAAAAATCTGAAAGCGGTATCATCATTGATCCAATTTATGTACATCCAGATGCTACATTAGCAGATGCTGCAGTGCTTATGAGTGAGTATAAAATCTCTGGTGTTCCTGTAGTAGACGGTCACAATAAATTACTTGGTATTCTTACAAACCGTGATATGCGTTTTGAAAAAGATATGCGTAAACTTGCATCTGAAGTTATGACTAAAATGCCTCTTATTACTGCAACTAAAGGAATTAGCCTTGATGCTGCTGGCGATATTATGCACAAGAACAAAATAGAAAAACTTCCTATTATTGATGAAGAGGGGTTTTTAAAAGGTCTTGTTACCATTAAAGATATCAAAAAGCGTATTGAGTATCCAAACTCAAACAAAGATGCTTTTGGTCGTCTTGTTGTTGGTGCTGCCATTGGTGTTGGTCAGTATGACCGTGCAAAAGCTCTTGTAGATGCAGGAGTTGATGTTTTAGTACTTGATTCTGCACATGGACACTCAAAAGGTATTCTTGATACTGTTCGTAAAATTAAAGAGACAATGGAAGTAGATGTTATTGCTGGAAATATTGCTACAAGTGAAGCAGTTGAAGCACTCATTGAAGCTGGGGCTGATGCTGTAAAGGTTGGTATAGGACCAGGTTCTATCTGTACAACTCGTATAGTAGCAGGTGTTGGTGTTCCTCAAATATCTGCTATAGATGAGTGTGCGCAAGCGGCTCGTCAGCATGGTGTTCCTATTATCGCTGATGGTGGTATAAAATACTCTGGAGACATCTCTAAAGCTCTTGCTGTTGGAGCTTCATGTGTTATGGCTGGTTCACTCTTAGCAGGTACTGAAGAGTCTCCTGGTGAAACTATTATGTTCCAAGGTCGTCAATACAAATCATACCGTGGTATGGGTTCTATTGGGGCTATGCAAAAAGGTTCAAATGACCGTTACTTCCAAGAGGGAACTGCCGCTGATAAACTTGTTCCAGAAGGAATTGAGGGTCGTGTACCTTTTCGTGGTTCTATAGCTGGGATCGTTCATCAAATGATGGGTGGACTTCGTGCATCTATGGGTTACTGTGGAAGTGAAACTATCGAGATGTTCTGGGATAAAGCTGAGTTTGTAGAGATCACTTCTGCTGGACTTAAAGAGTCTCATGTTCATGATGTTATCATTACACAAGAAGCACCGAACTACCATGTATAACATGATGAGCTTTGGCTCATCTTTATAACGAAGGGATTAAACTTGAACAAAACACCTCAATATGCGGGATTTTGGATTCGTTTTCTTGCTTCACTTCTTGACACAATCTTTTTAGCACTTCCAGTTGGAATAGTTATCTACTTTTTAAGTAATGGAAATTGGTTTGATTTTTCTCAATACCAAGAAAACATTCAAATGGCGATGAGTGGAAATAGACATGCACTTGACACCCAACCACAAACCTCACTCAGATGGGAACTTCTTTTTGAAATCTCAACTTTAATTGTTACTATGCTTTTTTGGAAAAAATGGCGAGGAGCTACACCTGGGAAAAGATTTGTCGGTATTCATATAGTAGATGCTAAAACATATAGAGAGTTAGATAATAAACAAGCTCTTATTCGCTCTTTTGGTTACATTGCATCTACTTTTTCATTTCTTTTAGGTTTTTTAATGGTAGCGTTTAGAAAAGATAAACGCGGACTCCATGACTTACTTGCTGGAACTATTGTTGTATATAGTCCACAACCTTAGATTCACTCACTACAGTTTTAATAAAATCAACCACTTTTAAATGTGCAGGATGCACAGCATAACTCTCTAAATCTTCTTTCATTTTAAATGTAGAGTAGAGAGAAAGATCCATAGCTCGCTCTGCTGTGTCAAAATTAATTCCTACTTCCATAGAAACCAATTCATCTATCTTTTTTGGTAACTGCTCTAAAATTGCTTTTACTTTTACTAAATTTGCTTGTTTATCTTCTTCTTTAAATGTAAACATTACTATGTGTACTATCATTTTTTTCCTTATATAAAGTTCGGAGCATCATTTGCAAAAAGTATGATGTCTCCTGATTTTGTTTGATTTGCTAGAACTGCCGTTAGAGATGTTTTGTCTGCAAGCATCACTCTATTTTTTACTGTAAGATTTTTCTTGAAAAGTTCTGCATTTAATGCACCAGTGACTATAACAAGATCAAAGACTTTATTTATCGCTTCGATGAGTTGTAAGTTTAAAGCATCTGTACTCTCTACAAGCCCTGGTGTCACTATAACTTTTTGACCACCCTCATGTAAAGAGCAGAGTCTGACACCCTCAAGCATCCCATCAATGTTACCATTATAACCATCATCAAGAATCAGCTTTCCACCTGCTTTTATCATCTGAAGTCTATGTTCTACAGGCTCTAACTCTTTTACTGCTTGAATAATTTCACGATCACTCATACCAAAACTTTTTGCAACTTTTACAGCTACTGCAATGTTCATAGTCTGAAACTCACCTAAAATATCCGTATGCAGTTTCAATGAAGAATCAGCAAGTTTCATTGTAAAATCTATACCATTAAGATCTGCATTGACATTCTCTATCTCATTCCCAAAAAATGTTACTTTCTCATGTGGTTCATCTGTTACACTTGTATGTATAAAAGCTCTCTCTAGTCTAGGAGATTGCATTATCTCTAATTTAGTGGCTATGATGTTTTGAAGTGATTTAAAGTACTCTATATGAGCTTCCCCAACACGACCGACTACTACAGTTTGTGGCTCTATAAAGGTAGTAATATCATAAATATCGCCACGTTCACGTGCACCCGCTTCACAAATATATATTTCACACTCTTGAGGTAGATTGTTGTTTATATCGCCCATAATACCGCCAAGAGTATTCACACTTCTTGGTGTAGCATAAACTTTAAATTTTTTAGAAAGAATCTGTGCCACAAAATTTTTTATACTTGTTTTTCCATAACTTCCAGTAATTGCTACGACTTCAAGCTTCTCCATAGCGAATAGTTTTCTTTTAGCCTGTTTTTTATAAACCATAAAAAGATACTTTTCTATAAGATACGAGCCAATATAGGCAACAGCTAAAGGCATAAAAACACCATAAACTTCACAGGCATCTTTCAAGGTACAAAGAACATCTTGAAAGAGTGTTAAACCTATAAGGAGTATAAGAAATCGCTTTACTCGCCCAGTAAGTACAAGTTTTTTATCTAATCTTTTATACCATATAATAATACTAGGAAGTACAGCAAAAAGAAAAAAGATAACAAAAAATTTACCTGTAGTATAGTAAGCTATAAACGGAATGATAAAGTAAAGTATATGCCACTGTGGTTTATGATGCTTTAAAATAACACGAGAAAGAGAGTAGTTGTACCACTGTAAATTTGTAATAAGATACCAACCCAAAAGTGTTACAAAAACAGCATTTGTTGCAAATGCTATAAGAGTTTCAAACTCTTGCATCTAATGTTCCAATGTTGATAAAAAAGTCTCTTCAACTCTCTTAGAAATTGCTTTTATATTTTTTGTAAAAAAGAAGTGATCTCCCTCATAAACTTCTAATTGTGAATCTTTTATAAGAGACTCTATCTTTTTTCCTGAGCTTAAAGGAGTTGCTGTATCATCTTTACCCCAACATAAGAGTGCTTTACCATTATACTTAGAAAATTGATCACTAAAATCTTCATCTACAACATTTTTAAATGTCTGATACATGTGTTCACTTAAATATTTCGCATCTTCAGCAACAAACTTAGAGCGTAACTTAGCAAGTCCAAGACCCTTTAACATTTTAAAGAGTGTAATTTTTGTTTGAACTTTTACTGACTTTGCTCTATATATACCAGCACTAGAGAGTAAAACGAGTACTTTTGGCTCTAAAAGTAGTGCTACCTTACCACCAAAAGAGTGTCCCATTATGATGCACTTTGAAACATTAATATAAACTAAAAGTAATTCTACAATGCGTGCGACATCAGCAGTTGTTAAAGCAGTAGAACATGTAGAGCTTCCAAATCCTGGAAGATCTATGTAGATATGTCTAAAACCGTGCATAGAGAGGTGAAAATTATCTCGCATAATCTTTTTATTACTTCCCCAACCATGTAATATAATAATATCTATCTTTGCATGAGGATTTACGATCTCATAACTTATGTCAAATGTATGTTGATTGTATTGAATAGATTTAATAGCCATTACTTTCCTTTGGCTTGTGAAATTGAGTGAATATAGTCATAGGAAACTTTTACTCTTTTTGAGTGCGGTAATGAATTTACTAAAGATTTTAAAGAGTCATCAAAATTTTCAAAAAGATAGTTTGCCATAGATCCTGGTATAGGGTTTATTTCATTAAGAAAAACCTCGCCATTTACGACAAAAAAATCACATCGTATAAGCGCACCTTCAAAAAGCCCACGATACACTTTTTCAAAATTTGTTTTAAGTTTATTTACAAGTGCTTCATCTATATCTGCTTTTAAAACATGTTCACTTCGTGAAAAATCCATATACTTCTTCTCAAAATCTAAAAACTCCTCTTTTTGTGGCTCTTCAATTATGGAAAAGTGCATCTTCCCATTAGCCATATATCCAGCAAGGTTATACTCTTTAACACCCTCTATAAATGGTTCAACAAGTACAGCCTCATCATACTCAAATGCGGTATCAAGTGCATAGTCAAAATCACTAGCTTCCCTGACAATACTTACACCAATAGAACTTCCTAAAGAGGCGGGTTTTACAATAATAGGAAAAGGAATACCCAGATTCTTCTCTATATTTTTATAAAACACTTCATAATTAACACTTCTCACATTTATAGCTTCACAGAGATATTTAGTATATCGTTTATCGTACGAGAATGTACAAGCCTCTTTTCTTGGACCTATATAGTTAATAGAGTAGAAGTCCAAAAGAGAAGCTATAGTACCATCTTCACCATCACTTCCATGAATTAAGTTTAAAACTACACCACCATGCTCTTTTGAACCAAAAAATGACTTTTGTGAAAAAGCACCATGTGTTAATAAAAGTTCTGGCATTTTTTTATGTGCACCCTTTGAAAAAGTAGTTGCTTTCATCTTACTTGAATCTATAAGATAAAATTTATGATCTCCATCACAAAATATAAAACTCAAATCAAAGGAAGTTAATTTCTCTTTTAATGTTATAGCACTTACAACACTTATCTCATGCTCAAAACTAGCCCCACCAAATAAAATCATTAATTTCAATATATATTTCCTTTTACACTGTTTGTAGTAATCTTAAAGCACCTTTAACAAGTACTGCGGTATCACTACCCTCACAAGCACTCAGCGCCTTACTTATTTTGTCTTTCTTAAATCCTAAAGCTTCTAAAGCCTCTGCTGCTTGAGAAAAGGCTAATGATGCAGAGGGTGTACCATCACCACTAGCAATAAGCTCAGCATCAAACCCAGCTAACTCAACAAGTATACGCCCAGCCCCTTTTGGACCAATCCCTGGTACTTTTTTCACACCATTTAGATCTTTATTATTTATAACTGTAGCAAACTGAGAAGGAGTGTATGTTGAACAAATTGCCATAGCAACCTTAGGTCCTACACCATTTATTTTTATAAGTCGTGCGAACATTTTTTTCTCATTCATATCTATAAAACCAAAGAGTAGAGATGCATCTTCTCTAATAATCTGCGTTGTATAAAGAGAGATCTCTTTACTCCCCAGTGCTGAAAAGGTCTGTAGAGAGATAAAAACCTCATAGACCAAACCATTTACATCTACATGAACAAATCCTGGTTCTTTATAAACTATATTTCCATTTAAACCTACTATCATTACTACTCACTCATCGCTTTAATCATAAACTCACCCTCTTCTACCTCAACAAGACCAAAAATCATATCTTTAGAACCCTCTTCTGGTTTATATACAAGTTCTATAGGAGGGTCAACAAGCTTAAATTTTATCTCATTATACCCTTTCCATCTATCTCTATTAATCACTCTTGCTTCTAAAATATTATCTTGAAAGGAAGATGTTTTATTAAGATGCAAATCAAGTTGATCTTTTTTTATCCTATAAGACTCTTGTAACTCTTTAAGTTTATCTTGCATTCCTGTAAACTGCTTATATTTTTTTACAAATGAAGCAGGCATTTTTACACCATTTTTTTTATAATGCATTAATCTTTTTTTAATCTCTTGAAATGCAGAAGTACCCTCTTTGATCATTTGAGTATATTTTGAAACTTCACGAAAGAGATCATCTACACTCTCTGTTAACTCTTTAATATCACCCGTATTTTCATTAAGCTTCTCTTGTTCAGATTTCTGAACTAAGGGATCAATAATAAAAATATTCTCACTCCCTTGGAGCTTTCCTATCTCTATTTTCATGGAAGCGGTCACTTTTACATGAGATGAGCATATACCAATAGTTACATCTTTTCCTTTTATGGTACCGCCTAAAGCTTGAGAGATATTTATACTATCCCCTTCTACTTCCCCATGCTCGAGTCTTGTTATTTTAATACTCTTTCCATAGGCCTTACCCTTATGCACATTTATATCTAAATCATCTGCTTTAATAATTGCACTTCCATGTGTTTGACCACCTATCGTAGCTTTAAGTGCTGTAACCTTAGCGTTTGATCCAACATTTCCATCAATATCTATCTCGCTTACCTCAACACTCATTCCTGTACCAATGGCATCTTTCACGGCATCTGTCTCTTTAACACTAATATTTACATCAGAATCAACACCACTATTTATAGAACCTGTAGTTTTAAAACTAATCTCTCCAACATCTATATCTGTTTTTATAGTGTAAAGATTATCTTCAAATACAATATAACCATTCTCTTTTGCATAATACTTAATAGAGTCTTCATCTTCACTAACACGAATATTGCTATCAACCTCAAAAGTAATTTCATTCGTGACTACTGGCTCCTTAGGTTGCATAAATTCACCACGACAATTTCTACCAGGAAGACCCTGTTTTGCTTTAACATACTCAATAAGGAGTTCACCCTCTTTTACACTTTGAATAAATCCACGTGAGGAGTAATCTACTTTAGCATTCTCATCAACATCAGTGGAGTTTTCATAATGTAAAATTATCTCATCATTAGTAGTAGCAGTAGGTTCTATCCCCTCTGCAATAAGAATAGTTTTCGCTTTTTCATACTCTATACCATCTTCTACTCGTGCCTGAGCAGAAATCTTAGAGACAGCATCATTTATCATCTCATCAAATATACCTATTAAAATTCCTGCTCGAACCTTTTTCTTTTTAATAAGAGTTTTTAAATCATCCTCTAAAGTTTTCACATACTCTAGTTTTGATCCAGCAGCAATACTTAGGTAAACTTTACACTTACTAGCATTCGCACCGACTGCTGTTTTTAAATCCTTACAAGGAGTTCGCATATCTTTAGATGGTGAAAAAATTTCTATCTCATACGTCTGTTTTATTTGAAAGAGAGGATTTAGAAGTGCTGTTTTGTCATCTAACTCATAAAGATTTTCTTGCTCAACTTCTTCCCATTCGGTCTCTTTTGCAGCATCACCCATTCTTGAATAGGTATTAACTTCTAAAATATTAAAATCTAAAAAGTCTAATTTACTCTGATAACTTTTTGCTATAGATTGCAACTCTTTTGCAACATTTTGAGTACGAACAACTGTTGGACGAACCGTTTTTTTTGCTAATGATGTCTTCTCTTTAGAGCCAAATAGTGCCATTTTAATCTACCAATATTTTAAATTCAATTTTATTTGTGTTAATTTTAACCAAATCTTTGTTAAAATTTCGTAAAATTTAGATTATATCCATAAAGAGGCCTATGTTTAAAGCCATATTTACTAATAGTTTTGGAATTTTATTTTCAAGAATTCTAGGATTCATCCGAGACCTTATGACCGCATCTGCTCTTGGTGCCAATATTTACAGTGATATTTTTTTCATAGCTTTTAAACTTCCAAATCTCTTTCGTCGTATCTTTGCTGAGGGTGCATTTACACAAGTTTTTATTCCTGCTTTTGCTAGAACAAAACACAAATCCCTCTTCAGTGTTAATATTTTCTTAGTTTTTCTCTCTATTATTTTACTTATTACTCTTTTAGTCAATATATTTCCTTCACTCTTTACCAAGGCTATAGCTGTAGGATTTGATACACAAACCATAGAGATTGCATCTCCCTTTGTAGCAATAAACTTTTGGTATCTTCCTCTTATTTTTACTATGACATTTTTGAGTGGTATGCTACAGTACAAACACCATTTTGCTACCACTGCATTTAGTACAGCACTTCTTAATCTTTCACTTATAGGCGCACTCTTTTTATCTCAAGATAAATCCCAAAATGAGATAGTCTACTTTCTTAGCTTTGGGGTAGTTATTGGGGGAATTTTACAACTTATAGCACATATTATTGCTATTAAAAAGATGGGGCTTATCCCTTTACTTTATGGTGGTGTTAAATATTTTAGAGTAAAAAGTAAACTAATAAAAAAAGATACAAAAAAGTTTCAAAAGAACTTTTTTCCTGCTATGTGGGGAAATTCTACAGCACAGGTGAGTGCTTTTTTAGATACATTTTTAGCCTCTTTTCTCGTAACAGGTTCAATCTCCTACCTTTACTATGCAAACCGTATTTTTCAACTCCCTTTAGCACTTTTTGCTATAGCCACTTCGATAGCACTCTTTCCTAAAATAGCAAGATACCTCAAAAATGGCGATGAAGCCAAAGCAAAACAAAACTTGGAAAAAGCCTTTTGGTTTTTAGCCTTTGTACTTACTGCAAGTACTATTGGAGGAATTATTCTCTCTCGTGAAATCACATGGCTACTCTTTGAGAGAGGTGCCTTTGATGCAACTGACACAACAAATACAACAGCAGTTTTACAAATGTATATGTTGGGACTTCTCCCTTTTGGAATACAAAAACTTTTTGTTCTCTGGCTCTATGCAAAAGAGATGCAGATGAAAGCTGCAAAAATTGCCACACTTTCATTAGGAGTTTACATTGTTTTTGCACTTAGCTTTATAGAGCCTTTTGGAGTGGCAGGATTAGCACTCGCAAGTACACTTGGTGGCTTAGTCAGTTTTATCTTTACACTCAAAGTCTTTGGATTTGGAGAGTTTTTACTCTTTATAAAATCAAAAAAAAGCCTTTATCTTATTTTCTCTAGTATCATATTTACTTTCATACTCCTTGCATTTAAAGCATTTATATCTGCATATATATAGATTATGCTATAATTATTTTAACACTATTTTTAGGAAAAAAATGAATATTTATGACTCAGTAAAAAAAGTAAAAAGAGAGTTTATTCCACAGACTGCTGGGGAAGTAAGCCTCTATGTTTGTGGTCCAACAGTATATGATGATGCACATTTAGGTCATGCAAAATCTGCCCTTGTTTTTGACCTTTTAACACGTGTTTTAAAAGCAAATGGATTCAATGTTACTTATGCTAGAAATATCACAGATATAGATGATAAAATTATTAAAAAAGCGATACAACAGAGTAAAGATATAAAAGAGATTACAGACTTTTACACAGACTCTTTTCATAAAGAGATGGCTCTCATTGGAGTAAGTCGTCCAGATATTGAACCAAAGGCTACTGAATCACTCTCTGCGATGTATGATATGATACAAAAACTCATAGATGATGGTCATGCTTATGCTACTTCAGATGGTGATGTCTACTTTGACACAGCAAGTGATTCAGAGTATTTAACACTCTCTAATCGCATACAAGAGGATGAAGATAGACAAGAACGGGTAGAGTCTTCAAGCAAAAAGAAGAACCCTGCTGATTTTGCTTTATGGAAGAGTGTTCAAGACAACTCACTTACATTTGACTCTCCTTTTGGTGATGGTCGCCCTGGATGGCACTTAGAGTGTTCAGCTATGATAGAGAAACATCTAGCAAAACCAGACACTGCATTTGCTATAGATATTCATGGAGGGGGTGCAGATTTACTTTTTCCTCACCATGAAAATGAAGCAGCACAAACCAGATGTTCTTCAAACCATGAGTTGGCCGCTTACTGGATGCATAATGGCTTTGTAAATATTAACGGTGAAAAAATGAGCAAATCCCTTGGCAACAGCTTTTTCCTAAAAGATGCACTAAAAGAGTACGATGGTGAAGTACTCCGTTTTTATCTACTCAGTACTCACTATAGAAGTAACTTTAACTTCAACACTCAAGATCTAGTAACAGCAAAAAAACGTTTAGATAAGATATATAGACTTAAAAAACGTCTCTTTGGTTTAGCTCAAAACAATGAGTCTACAACATTCAAAGAGACACTTCTTAATGCTTTAAATGATGATATGAATGTCTCTTCCTCACTAGCGCTTATAGATGAAATGATAAGCAGTGCAAATGAGACACTCGATACAGCTGGAAAACATAAACTTCTTAAGCGTGAAACTATTGCTAATCTTGCATTTATAGAGACTATTCTAGGATTTGGTGTAAAAAATCCTTTTGAGTATTTTCAGTTTGGAGTAGATGAAGCAACTAAAGAGCAACTCTCGGTACTTATAACTAAACGTAACGAAGCAAAAAAAGAGAAAAATTTTGAAGCATCAGATAAACTTCGTAATGAAATTTTAGCATTTGGGGTTACACTGATGGATACTCCTGCTGGAACATTTTGGGAGAAAGTTTAAGAATCTAATACTTTGGCTTCACATTAAAGTCATATATCCAATGGGATTATCTAAAAAGTTTCTTAATTTAGATATACTTATAATAATAATAATATAAAGGAATACAGATGGGATTTTTCACAAAAGAAGCTCCAAAATATGACTTTACTTTTATAGATGAAGAAGTAAATAATATTTTAAATGATAAAAGTATTGTAAAGTTTGAAAATGAGATTTCTATTCTTAAGGGAGATAATCTTCAAAAAAAGATTCAGACACTCTTTACTATAAAAGATCGAGAAATATTCTACTGGGAAGAGTTTAAAAGAACATATCCAGTAGGTGTTTTTGCAGTAAGTCCTGATAGAAAATTTTTAGAGTGGAATCAAACTTTTTCAGAACTCATGAAATGGGATGATAATGACCTTCGCAGTGTTACAGGAGCAGGTGCTGTTCTTTGGCCAAGTAAGCCAACAGAGTGTCAAGTATGTAAACTTGTAAAGCAGTTTGATACCATAGAAAAAAAAGCAGGATACAGTACTGCAAATATTGAAGACAAAGATGGTCTTATTATCCCTGTATTTGTTTATGTTATTCCTGTATTTATAAACAATGAGCTCGATAGAAGCTTTGTTATCATCAGAGATAGACGTGAAGAATTTTTCAATCGAAAATTATTTTTGAAACAAGAGACAGCGCCTATCATTGAAAGGCTTGAGCTACTTAAGAACAAAGATATAGCAGAGCTCATCCAACTTGATGAAAACTCTGAACTTAAAAACCTTGAAGAGCCTATAAATGCTATTGTAGTAACACTTCAAGAGATTGTTAGCCAAATAAATAGCTCTGCAAATTCTGTAGATGATGATTCTAGAGAGACAAAAAGTATAGCGGATGCTTCTGTTCTTTGGGCAACAAGTGAATTTCAAACAGCACAAGTAGAACTTGTTGAAAAAGCAAAATCCCTTGAAGCATCTACCAATGAAATAGAAAATATGGTCAGTCTTATTAAAGACATAGCAAATCAAACAAATTTACTTGCTTTAAATGCAGCGATTGAAGCAGCACGAGCAGGCGAGCATGGTCGTGGTTTTGCTGTAGTAGCTGATGAAGTACGAAAACTTGCTGAGAGAAGTCAACATGCAACAACAGAAATAACAGCTACCATATCTGTTATCAAAGATGCAACATTTCTAATGGTTACAGATATAGATAGATCAAATAAAGATAGTGAAAAACTTGTAGATGAGTTATCTAAAATAAGTACAAATGTTGACTCTATTGAGAATCATATTCATATACTTAAAGATGCTGTAAGTAGTTTTAAACTGTAAAAAAAAGGATGCTATTTGAATTTATTACAATTAAAAGAGACTTTAATTACTAATAGTAAAAATAGTTCTCAAGAGTTTAAACGCCTTTTTCATGGGAGAGGTGGAGTTTATGAAAATTGGAGACACTTAACAGTTGACTCTATAGATACTATTTTAAGTGTTGCTCTCTACTTTAATGAAGTAGGCGAGAGTGAACTTATAGAGATGTTAATTGCCTTTAGCAAAGAGAGTAATTATAAAACACTTATTATCCAAAGACGCTATCTCAAGGGCAGTCCGAGTGAAACTCTTGTTGGAGAGTTAGCTGAAGATATTTATGTTGTAGAGAATGGTATAAAAATAAAACTGAACCTTTTAAACAATAAAAACAGTGGTTACTTTCCCGATATGAAAAATGGTCGAGCATTTGTAAAAGCCAATGCTAAAGATAAACGAATTCTTAACCTTTTCTCATATACCTGTGCATTCAGTTTAGCTGCTAAGATGGGTGGTGCCTATGAAGTTATAAATGTAGATATGAGCAAGGGTGCTTTAAAAATAGGTATGCAGAACCATTCCCTCAACGGCCTAGACCCAAGAGGTACAAGTTTTTTACCCTATAACATTTTAAAATCCTTCTCATCACTTAAACGCAAAGGGCCTTACGATATGATAATTATTGACCCACCAAGTTTTCAAAGAGGAAGTTTTGAAGCAACAAAAGATTATGAAAAAATTATTAAAAAACTCCCTCAAATTGCAAGTGAAGATTGTCTTTTACTCTCTTGTTTAAACGCTCCTGAGTTAGAGAGTAACTTCATTATAGATATGATGCAAGAGTGGGCACCAAGTTTTAAATATGTAAAGCGTTTAGAGAACTTAGAAGAGTTTAAAAGTGCAAATGAAGATAAAAGTCTTAAAAATTTAGTATTTCAAAGGGAGTTATGATGAAAGTTTTAGTACCACTAGCAAATGGATTTGAGGAGATAGAAGCTGTCACTATTATAGATATTTTACGTCGTGCAGATATAGAAGTGTTGGTCGCATCATTAGATGAGAAAGCTCTTGTTAAAGGTGCTAACGGAATTACTATAGAGACTGACCTAATGGTGAAAAACATCAATGCCAAGGATCTTGAGATGATAGTTCTTCCTGGTGGATGGGATGGTACTTATGCATTAGCAGATGATGAAAACATTCAAAACATACTCAAAGAGATGGATAAAAAAGGTAAAAATATTGCAGCTATCTGTGCAGCTCCTTATGCACTCCATAAGGCAGGGGTGTTAAAAGAAGAGTATACATGTTATCCTTCTGTTGAAGATGAGATACAAAAAGATGGATATATGGGAGATAGTTCTATGGTTGTTAGCTCTGAAAATATTTTAACTTCTCGTGGTCCAGCTACAGCTATCTGCTTTGCCCTCGAGATTGTAAAAAAGCTCAAAGGCAAAGAGAGCTACTTAGCTATCAAGTCTGGTACACTGGCATCTTACTGCTCATAGATTATACATTTATGAAAGATTTATCGATCATCTGAATGGTTATTTGGTTATATACTTTTATTTTTTTAGATATAGGTATAAAAAGTATAGAAGAGAGAACATAAAGTATCTATATTGAGTTCACTTTGAATACGGTTCATAATAAGGCTTCTTTTGAGTATAAGTCTATTTTAACAACAGTTTCTATATACTCACAGTAATTTAAAATTTTATGGTGGTAACATTGAAGTCCTATCAAAACCTTGTTTTATTACAAAACTTATATAGATTAAAAGCTATGGGATTTGAGTATATAGACCACTTTAACATTAATGAAAAAACAACCTATGAACAACCTGCCTCAATTGAAGAGCTCTCTTCAAACATTGCATCCTGTCATCTCTGTGATTTAAGTAAATCTCGTTCTCAAAGTATGAGTGGATTTGGTAATACAGATGCAGAACTTATGATTTTAGACTATAGCATCTCTCAACATCAAGACTCCCAAAATAATTACTATGCTGGTCGTTCAGGAGAAACCTTAAAAAATATGATAGAAAAAGTTTTAGGTTTTTCTACTCAAGATGTTTTTTTAACACACTGTGTAAAGTGTAAACCACTCAACTCAAATAAACCCTCACCCTCTGAGTTAAACTCGTGTAAAAGTTACTTATATGCTCAAATAGATTTTATAAAACCAAAAGTTATTGTGACACTCGGTGAAGATGCTTACACGCACCTAAGTGGGAACAATGATAACTTTGAAAATGTACGAGGTCATGTAATAAACTTTAAAGGAATAAAACTTATTCCTATCTATCATCCTCAATTTTTACTGAGAAATCCTGAATCAAAAAAAATAGCTATGAGAGACTTAAAAAGTATAAAAAGTATATTTGAAAGAGAAGAGTAGAAGTGCTTAAAAAAGAGGGATAAATCCCTCTTAAGAATTAAAAATTAAACTGGTTTAACAGTTACACCATATTTACTTTCAGCAGTAGTACGTGCTTCTAAGTGGTATCCTGCAATTTCATTAAAGTTAAGATATTTATAGATATCTGCTTCTTTTCCAGCAATTTTAGCAGGAACTATGTCCATATACTCAGCTGGAGTAGGAATACGACCAAGTTTAGCACATACAGCAGCAAGCTCAGCAGAACCAAGATAAACTTGTGTACCTTTACCTAAACGATTGTCAAAGTTACGAGTTGATGTTGAAAAAACTGTAGAGTCAACACGAGCTGATGCTTGGTTACCCATACATAAAGAACATCCTGGAACTTCAGTATGTGCTCCTATCGCTTTGTAAACTTCATAGTAACCCTCATTAATAAGTTGTTGCTCATCCATACGAGTTGGTGGAACAATCCAGAACTTCTCAACGGCAACAGCAGACTCGCCTCTCATAACTTCACCAGCTGCACGGTAGTGACCGATGTTTGTCATACAAGAACCTAAGAATACTTCATCAATTTTTGTACCAGCAACCTCAGAAAGAAGTTTTACATTATCTGGATCATTAGGACAAGCTAATATAGGCTCAGTAATAGTGTTAAGGTCAATTTCGATTACCGCAGCATACTCTGCATCAGCATCTGGTTTCATAAGTGTAGGGTTAGCTAACCAATCTTTCATCTTATCAACACGACGTTGGATAGTACGAGAATCTTCATAACCATCTTTAATCATAGACTCTAAAAGAACTACATTTGATTTTAAATACTCTTCAATTGGAGCAGTATTTAAAAGAACTGTACATGCAGCAGCTGAACGCTCAGCAGAAGCATCAGAAAGCTCAAATGCTTGCTCAGCTTTCAGATCAGGAAGACCTTCAATCTCTAAAATACGACCAGCAAAAATATTTTTCTTACCAGCTTTAGGAACTGTTAAAAGTCCTTTTTGAATAGCTACATAAGGAATGGCATTTACAAGGTCACGAAGAGTAATACCCGGTTGCATCTCACCAGAGAACTTAACTAGAACAGACTCAGGCATAGTTAAAGGCATAGAACCAGTAACACCAGCAAATGCAACAACACCAGATCCACCAGGAAAAGAGATACCAAGTGGGAAACGTGTATGAGAATCTGCACCAGTACCAACAGTATCTGGAAGAACCATTCTGTTTAACCAAGAGTGAATAACTCCATCACCA
>Ga0256838_1000596_pt1 | contig 20993 bp, 23 predicted proteins | sample 4571419metaG_FD_185978 | JGI IMG/M metagenome (GOLD analysis project Ga0256838, IMG submission 185978) | Hydrothermal vent microbial communities from Guaymas Basin, Mexico - 4571-419 | ecosystem: Environmental > Aquatic > Marine > Hydrothermal vents | place: Mexico: Guaymas Basin | collected...
GGTTTTTTAACGAAACTTAAGCTTTTTATTTTAACTTATAGTTTCGACTGTTTTTTGAAACTGGATAAAGATAAACAAAATTTACTTTTTAACTAGCAATTTGGGTTATATTAGTATATTTGTTACTTCAATTCAAAACTCAACATTCAAAATTCATCATTTCTGCACCTCAACACTCAAAACTCATTAAAAAGTAAAGTCCTGACCCTCTATGTGATGGTTGAAGAGAAAGAGTTATAAATTACTTTAACAATTTTTCAATAGTTTCTAAATATTTCTTAATAACAATTCTTTCATCAAATTCTCTTATTATTTTTTCTCTTCCTCTTTTCCCCATTTTTATTCTTTCTTCTTCACTTAAATTTAACATTTTTTCCATTTTATCAGCCAAATCTTTAATATCTTTTACTTTACATAAAAATCCATTTATTCCATCATCTACAATATTATTACATCCCGGTACATTAGTAGTAATAATTGGCTTTGCCATTGCTGCACTTTCAAGCAATACTCTACTTGTTCCCTCTCTATAACTTGGCAAAACGATGCAATCAGCTTTTGCGATCTCACTTTTTACATTATCAGTAACACCCAAATATCTAACTATTCCTTCACCTACCCATCTGTCAATTTGCTCTTTTGAAATAGCAGTAGGATTATCTACGCCTACTGCTCCGAGCAGTAAAAACTCTACATTTTGATATTTCTGTTTGATAATCTTGGCTGCTTCTACATATTCACCAATCCCTTTATCCCAAAGCAAACGAGCAATTAATAAAAATCTAAAAATATTATCTTTTTTTTCTATCTGAATTGGTTGAAATTTTTCAATATTAATTCCACTTCCTGGTAAAATCTCAATATTTTTATGATTTATTATACCTAATTTAAAAAACAACTCTTTATCATCCTTATTTTGAAAAAAAATAAATGAATTTTTGAAAGCCATTTTATACATATTTTTAACAATCTGTGTAACTAAATTTTCTTTTATAAAAACTGTACCTAGTCCAGTAACATTATTTACGACTAGTATATTTAATAATTCACAAGCAAAATTACCATAAATATTTGGTTTTATTGTAAAGTGTAACACAACATTTGGTTTTATTTTTTTATAAATTTTATAATATTGCCAAAAAGTTTTTAAATCATTTATTGGATTTGTTCCTTTATTATCTATATAAATATCATAATATTCACATCCTAAATCAATTAATTTTTGAGAAAATTTATCTTTTGGAGCAATTATTATAACTTTATTTTTTTTTAATAACTCTTTTACTAAACCTAATCTAAAATTATAAATTGACCAAGAAGTATTTGAACTTATTATTATCTTCACATCCACTCCTCTTTCCACATTTGATACATCAAAATAAACCAGATAAAACTGCCAATCTCTTTTCCTTCAAAAAATAATTTTTTATATTTCAATACTTCATCAATATCAAAAATTTCATTATCAAGCCTTTTTTCATTTATATGATATTCCACCAAACCTTTAAGTTCTCCTCTTAGCCATTCGTTTAAAGGAATCTGAAATCCGGATTTAGGTCTTTCGATAAGCTCTTTTGGGACATATTTATATAAAATTTTCCTTAAAACATATTTTCCCTGATTGTTTTTATATTTTATTTCATTAGGCACTCTTGCCATATATTCAATAATTCTGTGGTCAATTAAAGGTTCTCTTGATTCAAGAGATACACTCATACTCGCCCTGTCAACTTTTACAAGCACATCATCTTTCATAAAATTTTTATAATCGGTACAGAGCATATAATTTAACAAATCTAAATCCTTGCACTCATAAAAGTTATTAAACATTTCATTATTATAGAATTTTAATATCTCTTTTACTATACGAGGAGACACATAGCTGCTTGCATTTAAAAACATCTCCTGAAAATCTTTTGAATTAACAGCCCTTTTGAATTTCAGATATTTATCTTTTATATTTCTTTGTCTTTTACCTTCAGGTAATAACATATTCATTTTTTCAATAAAATCTTCGTTTGTAACATTCAAAAAAGTTTTTAAAAGTGATTTTTTAAAATTATTTGAAAAAACAGACGCAAATTTAATTAAAAAAAAATATTTGCTATATCCCACAAACGCTTCATCTCCTCCGTCTGCACTAAGGGCAACCGCTACTTTCTCTTTTGCCTTTTTTGAAACAAGCATTGTAGGAAGAGCCGAGCTGTCTCCAAACGGTTCGTCATAAAAAAACGGCAATTTTTCAACCAAACCAAGCATATCTTTTGCATCTACATAATATTCGTGATGGTTTGTGTTTAAATATTTAGCAATTTCAGCCGCATATTTTGCTTCGTCATATTTTTTATTCTCAAAGCCTATCGTAAAGGTATCTATTTTTTTATTCATCTTTTTTGCAAGTAAAGCACTGACAAACGAACTGTCCACTCCACCGCTTAAAAACACACCAACAGGTACATCGGCAATCATTCTAAGATTTACAGAATCGCTAAGTATCTCTTCTATTTCATATAAAATCTCATTTTCATCTTTTTTGAATTTTTCTTGTCTGTAAAAATCAGCCACATCCCAATATTTTGTAATTTTAAATGTTGAATTTTGAATATTAAACTCTAAGTAATGCCCTGCCTTTAGCTTATAAGTATTTTTAAATATAGTATAAGGAGCAGGAATATATCCAAACTGAAAAAAATAAGGCAATATTTCTTTGTTTAAATCTTTTTTAAAATTCGGATACTTATGAAAAGATTTTATTTCAGAAGCAAACAAAAATTCTCCATCATTAACATAATAATAAAGAGGCTTAATTCCAGCTCTGTCCCTTATTAAAAAAAGTTTATTTTTTTTCTTATCTAAAAATGCAATAGCAAACATACCTATGAATTTTTTTAATGATTTTTCGATTTCCCATTCTATAAAACTATTAAGTATTACTTCAGTATCGGTATTAGATTTAAATTTATATCCTAATTTTTCAAGTTCTTTTCTAATTGTTTTAAAATTATATACTTCTCCATTAAAAACTATTACATAATTTCCACATTTGCTTCTCATAGGTTGTTGTCCTAACTTACTTAGATCTTGAATAGAAAGTCGATTATGACCTAAATGAATTTTACATCTTTCATCAAAATACATTCCTCTATCATCTGGACCACGATGAGAAAGAGCTTCAAGCATATCTTCCAAAAGATCAAATCTTTTTTCTCTATTAAAAAAACCAACTATTCCACACATTTGATAACCTTTCTATTATTAAGAATAAATAAAAATAATATTGCTAATATTATATTCATAATAGGATAAAATATAGTAGGATAATGGATATTGGTTAACAATAAAATCAACAAACTATTCATTATATATTCGTTTGGAGATTTAATAATAATGTAAACATATAATATAAAATAAAATAATGTATACAATAAACCAACTTTTGCTATCATAAATAATGGTCCAAAATCTATTGGAAAATTAATGTTACCATTTATACCAAACAAAATATCACTTGCATTATTTACAGTATTCATATAGAAAGAAAAAAAAATCTCGCTAAAATAATTTATATTGTAAATTAAATATTCTAAAGAAATTTTTTGAACAAAATTATTAATTATCACAAAAATAACAATTATTAATCCAATTGGTAATAAAAAAAATCTTATTAATGGAAACTGACTAAATAATAAAAACAAGAGCATCAAATAAGCCACATAACCAGAACCAGAGTTTTCTAAAATTATTGATATTGTTACTAAAATAAATAAAAAAAAGTCTTTTATAAATTTTTTTTCTTTTTTAAAAGCTAAATATAGTAAATAGCTAATAATTATATATGTAGAATTAATAGAAGATTGACCAAATAATCCTAATGGTTTTCCTTCATAGGATTTTAAATTTTCTTTATACATTAACTGATAAGAAACTAATCCATTTTTTAACAATAACCAATCAATAAATATAGATAAAAACAATATAATTGTAAAAAACTGAAAAAATTTTTCAGCATATTTATAAAAAAATAAATTTATATTTTTAATAGTAAAAGAGAAAAAAATGAAAAAAAATAATTGAGAGCCATAAAACTGAATATAATACAAATTATTATAGTGATATTCTAAATATTCATACATAAAATTTAAAAATAATAATATTAATAAGAAAACATAAAGAAACTCATTTTTATTTATAGAAGTTTTTAAATTAAAAAATAAAAAAATTATAAAAATAAAGAATAATATCATTACATATGCAAGTAATAAAGATATTTTATTCCCAATAATTGCTACAAACAACATATACATTAAAAAAAAATACAAAATTTTATTTAGTTTTATTTTCATTACTATTACTTATTAATACTAAATACTTTTTTAAAAATTAATTTTAAAAAATGATAATTAATACTTAAAAAAAAATGTTTCAAAGAAATTTTTTTTGTAACTAATAGTTTTGAAATCATATAAATAGCTTTCCTATAACTTAAATCTGAATTTCTTTTTGATATAGAATTATGAACTATTCTATAATTTATTAATATTTCTTTTAACAATCCTATTTTTTTATCATTAGATAAATCTATCCAAAGCTTCCAATCCTCTAACGCAATCAAATTTTTATCTTCATTAAATTTAATATTAATATCATATCTCATTAAAACAGTATTAATATTAATATAATTAGTATAGAACAATATACTTTTATCTTGAAAAAAAAACTTAAAAAAATTATACAATTTTTGATTATCAAAAAAGCCAATTTTTTCACTTTTTTCATTGATCATATTTGCAAAAGTATGACATATATCTACATTAGTATTCTGAATAAAATTAAGTTGTTTCTCTAATTTTTCAGGCAACCATACATCATCTGCATCTAAAAAAGCAATAAACTCACCCTTTGCTTTTTCTATACCTATATTTCGAGGTCTTGCAGGACCACCAAAATTCGTTTCAGATTCTATTAATTTAATTCTATCATCTTGTTTTATATATTCCTTGACAATATCCCTACTTCTATCAGTAGAACAATCATCTACAATAATTAATTCCCAATTTTTATAAGTCTGATTTAGGACACTTTCAATTGTTTCAAATATATATTTTTCGGCATTATACATAGGAATAATAACAGATACCAATGGTTGTTTCATTTCCAATTATTCTCCTTCAATTTCTTAATATAATCGCTTAACCTTCTTTTTGGTCTCCATCCCAATGCTTTAGTTTTTTCAGTTATTACATCTGCATTCATTCTATTTCCTCTTCTTGGAGGTAACATAATTAGTTTTTTCTTTTCTATTGCTTCTTCTATATCTATATCTAAAAACATTCTTGCTACATCTAATACACTATAAGATTCATCACTACCTATTCCAAATTCATCTCCATATCCTTCTTCTCCTACTAATACTAATCCATCTACTATATCATCTATATGAGTAAAATTTCTTTTTTGAGTTCCGGGACTTACAATTGTTAAAGGTTCATTTTTTTGCATTTTCTTTTTAAATAATGCTATTAATGTTGCATATTTACCTTCATCAATCTCCCTCGGACCATATACATTATAAAAATAAGTTATCGCATAAGGAATATTAAACCAATTTCCATAATTTATTACTAATTCAGTATTGCTTGCTTTTGTCCATGCATATGGACTCTGACTCCTACCAAGTCCTCCATCGCCAAATTTTGTACTACTCCCCGCATAAATTAATTTTGCTCCAGTTTTTCGTACAAACTCTAAAACTTTAAAAGTTCCTACTTTATTAAACTTATACACTATTTCAATGTCTTCAAAACTTTGCTCAACTCTACTATATTCCCCTAAATGATATACATAATCAGGAATAAAATCAATTAATGACTCAATATTTTCTGTTGAACCTTTAATATAATTCACTCCTTTAATATGATTCTTTTCCTTCCCTGTAAAATAATTATCAAGACTATATACAATATAACCTTTTTTAAGAAGTCTTTCACACAAATGACTACCTACAAATCCAGCTCCACCTGTTACTAATGCTATCTTTTGTTTCATAATCACCTTTCACCTATAAAGTTTTTTATTATATTTTCCTTATTAGGTTTTATAAAAAAATTATCTTTATACCATTTCGCAATTTTATCTATCTCCTCTTTATTTTTTCTAAATTCAATTAATTTATTATACACACTATTGATATCATCTTTCGTATACACAATGTCCCAAATTTTACCTTTTCCATATTCAACTAAAGGATTTGCCGTAAAATTATCTTTATTAGCTATCACAATAACAGACAAACCACACGCAACAGCTTCAAGCAATGTACCTGAAGACATACCAAATACTAATTTCGCTCCTTTAAATAATTCATATACATTTTCATTAGTTATTATCATATTTTTTAACAAATCTTTATATACGTTTAAATCAATAAGAGGATGATTTTTAAAAACTATATCTTTAAAATCTTTTAACATCTCTAACATATTTTTAGTATCATTAATAATATAAGAACCTAAAACTATTATTTTCTCATCTTTTTCTTTTTTAAAATTAAAAACTTTATTATATCTAAAAGATACTCCTATTTTATATTTCACTTTTTTTGTATTTAACATATAATATTTACTATTTACTAACACCTCCTCTGGTGCATAACCTAAATCATAATCAATATCTCTAATAAAACTATTAAAATAACTATTATAATTTAGATATAATTGAGCCGCAATTAATTTAATTTGACTATTTTGTTTTACTGCATAATTAAAACTTCTTTCAATTACTTGAAATTCACTCCAAGAATAAATTCTTTTTATATTCAGAATGTTATTATATTTTACAATGTTTTTCCCAAAAATATAACGAGTAAATGCATTAAACTGCTGGTTTTTTATATCTATTAATAAATTTTGATTAAATATCTTGTTTTCTATATTATTTTCTTCTTGGATAAGTTTTAATGTTTTAAACGGATATAATAACATTAAAAAAAATAATTTAACAAAATCAAAAAACGACATTAAACTATATTCAAAAATAAATTTCTCATTTGAACTATTTAAAATTTTAAAAAAACTAACTAATTTTTTAATACTAAATTTTCTATTAAAAATATCATAAAATCTAACTATAAAACAATAATTTATTTTTTTTTCTCTTAATACATCGTATAATCCTGGAAAATAATGCGTTTCTTTAAATTCTTCTTCTTTTAAAATTTTATCTATTAAAAAAAATATATCTATTGCCATTTCACATTTTGGCAAACTTTTTTTATAAAACATTTTGTATATAATATATCCAACAAAATACATAAAAAAAACAGCAAAATTTTTAATATAAAACTTTAAAGTACTCATTAAAAATAAAATAAATTTATTTTCTTTACTATACTCCTTCAAAAAAAATCTTTTAGGAAATTCTGTATTATATGGATTTAGTATCATAGTAATATTTATTACATTAAAAAAACTTATTTTTATATTTTTTTTAATATTATCAATATAATTAAACAACTCTTCTCTTTTTTGATAAAAATTTTCATTTAATTTTTTTGCAATATTCAAACACTAAACCTTTCAATATAATCATCGCAAATATTTTTTATTATTTTATTATTATATCCAAAAAACACAATTCCATTTTCTCTTGCAGCTTTATAGTCATTTATGCTATCACCTATCAAACACATCTTTTTATTATCATAATTATATTTTTTTATTAAATTTTTAATCAAATCTTTTTTTAAAGTTGGACTTCCATTTATTGAAATAAAATATTTATCTATTTCTAAAAATTTACACAATTTATTTAGCTCATTATGCTCTGCACCTGAAACTATATGACAATCATAATTTTTGTAATTATTTTTTATAAAATTTACACTATCTTCAATTAAATTGTTTTTATTAAAAAGTTTTTTTTCTATAATTTTACCATAAGTTTCAGCTAACTCATTAACTTTTTCATTAGTTATGTTTTCTCCTAAAAGATTATTATAAAAATATTTTATTTTCTCAAATCTTGGCATTCCACCATTTTGTAAATGAAATTCAATAAATTTTTCTACTAATTTATTATCATAGTTTTTAAACAATTCTCTAAAACCTTCTGTTTTTATACTCATACTATCTAATATTACTCCATCGAAATCCCATAAAATAATGGAGAATGGAGAATAGAGAATGGAGAATTGTTTTTTATCTTTTTTATTTATCATTTGTTATTCTCCTCTTTTAATTTTTGCGAATATAGTACATGGTAATCCATCGCATTTAGAAATCCTTAAAGGAGATACAATAATTTCTTTAAATATTGTATCTTCATTTATATCACATAGATTCATATCTTCTAAAAGCAAAATTGGATGCTTTGGATTTAAAAAAGCTTTATGGGCCTTTCTTCCTAACATTCTATCTTGCCAACTAGAAACTGAAATACTATCAAATCCAAAAATCTTTATATTTGGAAGATTTTCTCTTAAATAATCTGCAATATCAGGATGAAACCCATAATTTTTTTCCCAAAACTCTTCTTTATTTCGAATATAGCAAATACCAGTTTTAACAATTAATAATCGAAAATTGAGAATTGAGAATTGAGAATTATTTTTTATTTTTTTTAATTTATTTATCAATTCATCTCTAATTATTAATTTTTCATTCTCCATTCTCAATTTAACAAAAAGAATCTCTTTTTGTTGGAATATCCAAAAATTAGCATCAAAATCTTCAATAGTCTGACCATTTTCATAAAAATGATATGGCATATCTATATGAGTTCCTATATGAACAGTAGTAGATATGAAACTATCATTTGCAATATCTCCATTTTTTATACTGTTTTTTTTTTCTAATTCAAACTCATTTCTATTTCCATAAGTAGGAGTTTGTCTATCTAAAACATAAGACAAGTATATTAATTTTGAATTTTGAATTTTGAATTTTGAATTATTTTCCATTTAAACATACCTTTATATATTTATCCTTCAGAATTCATAATTTTTTTTATACATTCTAAAAGTCCTTGTCCCATATCGATATAAGGATTTGCCACTAGTTTTTTTCCTGGTGTAGGATGTTGATAACTATAAGGGGTTATTTTATAATGTCCAAAATATTCAGGTTCTATATTTTTTATTTGGAATTTATTTCCTAATATTTCATTTATCATAATAAGTAATTCTTTTCTTCTTAATTTTTCAATTCCAGTTAAAATAATATGTTCATTCTTATACTTTTCATTTTCTAAGATATCTACAGAAAGTTTAGCGGCATCAGCAGCATGTATATATTCCCTTATATCTTCTCCATCTCCTTTATACTCTAACACTCCTGTTTTTAATGCTTTTTTGATAAGATTATATATATAATTATTATGACTTGCTCTTTCACCATATACAGAACCATATCTGATAACTGTAAAATCAAGTCCATATCTTTTTTGATACTCTTCTATAATTTTTTCACTCATCTGTTTACTTATACCATAAAATGAGCCTTCACTACTTAATGCATAAGCACTACTTGCATAAACAAATCTTTTAACATTTACTTCCCTACAAGCTTCTAAAATATTCATATTTCCTATTACATTTATCGACATTGTATCAATAGGTTTATTAATAGCCTCATCTAAGTTTGCAATTGCAATAAAATTATATACAAAATCTACTCCCTTAACTACTTCTTTTACTCTACCAATATCCATTATATTAACTTTTTCAAATTTATAGTTTTTTACATATTCAGATTTTTGAATATCTGCAACAACTACATCATACCCTCTTTTAAAGAGTTCATCTACAACATAACTTCCTAAAAATCCGCTTCCACCGAAAACTACAACCTTTTTTTTCATTATCCATTCTCCATTATTAATTTTAAATTATTAATTGCACTTCTTCCCATTGCTAAAACTGCTTCTTTTGCATTTCCTCCTATATGAGGAGTACATATTAAATTAGGCAATTTTAGTAATTCTTCATCAGTTGGAGGTTCTATTTCGTATACATCAATCGCTGCTCCTGCTATTATATTATTCATTAAAGCATATTTTAAATCCTTTTCATTTACAATACCACCTCTTGCTGTATTTATCAAAAATGCTGTTTTTTTCATTAAACTTAATTCTTTTAAAGTTATCATATTTTTAGTTTTATCTGTCAAAGGAGTATGAATAGTAATAAAATCAGCATTTTTATATATTTCTTCTTTTGAAGTTTCTATTAGATTATTTTCTTTATAATACTTATCTTGGTTTATTATATCATTTACTAAAATCTTACAATTAAATGGTTTTAAAAGCCTTATCAATTCTTTTCCAATAAAGCCCACTCCAATAATACCAATAGTTTTTTCACTTAATTGAAATCCCCCATTTTTATTCCAAATACCATTTTTTAGTTGATTTGATGTTATATATAAGTTCCTTGAGAGCATTAACATAAACCCAAGTGTCATTTCTGCCACACTTAATCTATTCACTCCCCCTCTCCAACCAATTTTTATACCTCTTTTTTTACATTCATCTAAATCAATATTATTTAATCCTACTCCATACTTTGAAATATACTTAAGGTTTGGTAAATTCTCCAATACTTCCCTATCAATTTTTTCAAGTCCTACTATTGCACCATCACAATCTTTTAAATATTCTATTACCTCCTTTTTACTAAATCTAATTCCATCAATATTCAATTTTACATTAGCAAAAACCTTTTTTAATTCTTCTTGTAAAATCTTATTTTTTGAAAAACTAGGACTTGTTACTGCTATTTTCATTCATTTCCTTTACTAATTTTTTAAACAAATTAAAATCAAAAAATGCTCCTTTTTCAATTAAATACTTTAACTTTTCTCTAGAAAAATTCCACCACTTTATCCTTAAAAGCCAATAAATATCATCTTGTGAATATCTATATTTTATAATTTTAGCAGGATTACCAACAACAATTGCGTATGGTGGAACATTTTTTGTAACTACTGAACTTGCACCAATAATTGCACCATCTCCTATTTTAATTCCTTTTAAAATTACAGCATTTGCACCAATCCATACATCATTTCCAATATAAGTTGTTATTTCATCTTTATCATAATTTCTATAACCTTTTACAAAATTACCACTATGTTCATACAAATAAAATGAATGTGTACTTACCTCTGTATTATGCTCCCACAGACCAATATAACAACCAGGTCCAATTGAACAAAACTTTCCTATTACAGTTTTGTTGACAATTGAAAATTGAGATATATAACTATATTCGTCTAAAACACTATCAATAATTTCAGCATAATCTTTAAGCCTTGAATAATATTTCAAGATAGAATTTCTAACTTTTGCACTAGAAGCAATTGATACTTTTTCTTCTATATGATTACCCATTTTTTATCCAATCTATCATTTTTTTTAAACCTTCTTCAAAAGAAGTTAATTTTTTATTATATAAACATTTTAAAAAATTAATATCAGCATATATTCCAAACTGATCACCAGGAGTTCCCTTTTCTACTTTAATAGGTTTATTTATACCGCTGATTTTTTTTATCAACTCTAATATTTCTTTAACCGTTGTTTTTTTACCTGTTCCTACATTGATTATTTTATTATTAAAATTTTTATCAAAAAAACTTTTTATTGTAATATCTACTACATCATCAATATAAATCAAATCTCTAAATCTATCTAAACTTCCCTTTACAATTACTTCATCAAAATTATCATCAAAAAACTGTTTAAGATAAATACTCACCATTCCTTGTTTAAGATTTTCAAGATTCTGCCCTGGCCCATAAACATTAAAGTATCTCAAACTTACAAAATCTATATCAAATTGATTTTTAAAAATTTGCATATATTTTTCACTTGCTAACTTTCCAACTGCATAAAAAGATTTCGGATTTGTTTCATCAGATTCAGAAAATTGTTCTTTTCCTTCTTGCTCACCATAAACAGACATTGTAGAGGCATATATAAATTTTTTACAACCTGTTTTTACTGAATATTGCAATAATTTAAGAGTTGAAAGAGTATTAGTATCTAGATCATATTCAGGATCTTCAAAACTAATCTCACCTGAGCTTTGCCCTCCAATATGAAAAATTCCATCAAATTTTATATTATTTAGCTTAGCAATAGTTTCATCCTTACTAAAATCACCTTTTATAAAAACAGCATCTTTTGGAACATTTTCTAAAAATCCTGTCCTTAAATTATCAATAATATAAACTTTATATCCATTAGTAATAAGTTTTTTAGCTACTGCACCCCCTATAAATCCTGCTCCTCCTGTTACTAAAAAAGTCATTTACTCTATCTCCTTTAAATATTTATTAACAGTTTCAGAAGCACTTGTATAATTATAAAAAAATATCAAATATAATGATAAAATATCTGTGATTATAAATCCTAAATCTATTGGGTCAAATGTGCTTATATTTGTAAAAAAATTCTTTTGTTTAGAATCTAAACAAAAAAAACCCCAAATTATTCTTTCTTTTGTATTTAATTTAGAATTATCATTTTTTTCAAAAAAGTTTCGATAAAAAATAGTGTCTTTATTTTCATTATCAGTTGTAATTGACATTGGAATAATCAATGTAGAGTTATAATAATCATTTATATTATCTTTATATTGTTTCCAACAATTTTTCCAGCTGATTTCTTTTTTTATTAATTTTTCTCTTAAAGAATTATCTAATCTTGGATTTTGGTATTCTCCTTTTATAAAAGATTCCTCAATATCATCATTTAAATAATATATATCTTTCCCACTTAAGATATACTTAAAACCGGTATTCTCTTCTATTTTAGCTGAGGAAAAAATCAAATCTTCATTATAATGACTTCTAAAAATATCTATAACTTCATCATTTTCTACCATTTTAATAGTAACTCTTATATTCTCATCATACATTCCATAAGTGTTTTTAATAAATTCTAAATTTTTTGAAAATATCTTCTCCATTAACATAAAACTTTCTACTATCAAATCGCTATATTTAGCTTCCACATCAAAGCTTTTTTTTAAAAACGATTCTTTAAAAGATTTATGTAATTGAGATATAGTATATTCAAATCTTATAATTTCTTTTTGGTTATAACATATAAATTCTCTTATACTATTCACTTTTTTGCCTTATTAAGTTTAATATAATTCAAAATCGGTTTTATGTTTTTCGTAGAAATAATTTTAATTTCTATAATATTATCATTACTATTAATGTATTTACTTTTTCTTTTGTCTTGACTGAAATTCCAAATAAACTTATGAATGTATCGCAAAAATTTACCGGTTTTATATAAAGTTATGTATCTTTTCATTAATTCTTCATATATATTTTCATTTTTTTCTTTTTGATATATTTTTATATCACTTAAAACTAAGATTGATGTTAGTTTAAATTCCTTTGAAGTAATTTTTTTTCTTAACGACCTTAATTTAAGATATTTTAATGATTTCTCAATTTCACTTAATTTAAACATTGGAAACATATTTTCATATAGATTAAGATTTTCTATTAATTTTATTTCAAAACCATCTTCTTCTTCAATTAAAATACCTACATTCATTTTCTCAAATGTTATAGGTGAATAGACTTGAACTATTCTAAATTTGACTATATTATTTCCCTTATATTCTAGTAAAGAATATTTAACTGATTGCATCAAAACACACCTTTTTATTTTTTATCATATAGTTGCTTATGTTGTTTGTTCTTTTTTTAAAATAATTTAAGATTCTGTTTTTAATATCGTCATTTCCAAATTCAAATTTATTCGAACTATTCCTATTAAAAATCTCAAAAACTTCTTTTGTTAAATTAAGCTTATCAATTTGTTTTGCAAAATTAATTATATATTCAAATTGTTCTTCTGTCTTAATAATTTCATACAAATAAGATATTTGCGGATATGAATAAATACATCCATCATAAGTTATATGATTTTCCAATTCAGAATAATCAAAACTTCCAAAACTTCTTTCATGATCAATAAAAAGAATTTCATATTTTTCATTATCAACAATAAAATTTTTAAAATGCCTATCAAAATTACATAATAACATATCAAATGCATAAACTGAATAAAACTCTTCTTGATTAAAAATTATATTTTTTACTATTTCTTTTAACATTTCTTCATCATCAATTTCTAAAGTATTTTTTATCCATTCAATAGCAAAAAATGTTATCTCTTTAATCGAATTTAAATTACTTACTTTTTCTAATATTTCAGGATAATAAATTGATAACTCAGATAAAAAATTTTTTGACATTTTTATAAATGCAACATTTGGAACTGGAAAATTTAAAATCTGTGCTATGTAATTCGCTAAAAATTCTTTTGTAACAGGATTCGAAAAATAAGTCGGTAATTTAATCTGATAATATTTTCCATTATTAGCTTCAACTACCAAAAATACATTTTCATTATTAAAAATTACATTATGCAAAATTTTTGCTTCTGTTATTTCAAACTTATACATTTTTATTACTTCCTTTTCTTTACTAATTTAGCCGGCACTCCACCAACCACACTATATGGCTCAACATCTTTGGTTACTACACTTCCAGCAGCTATAACTGAACTTTTACCTATTTTAGTATTTGCTGTTATTACACAATTAGAAGCAACCCACACATCATCTTCTAATATAATCTCTCCATATTTATGTCCTTGTTTTCTAAACGGTATATCAGGATTATCAAATTTATGATTAGCTGCTCTTAATACACAATTTGGTCCTATTGCACAATCATTTCCTATAACTATTTTTCCAAAGCTTGCTCCAAGTTGTGAATTGCTATTGATTGTAAAATTATTTCCTATTATCAATTCCCCCCCATCATGTGCATATATGTAACTATTTTTCATAAAAGATACATTATCTCCTAAACTAATATTTTCAAACCCCAAAATTGTTACGCCACTATCTATTCTTAAATTTCTACCACACTTTTTAAATAGTGGTTTATATGCTATTTGTCTAAGTCTAACACCAATTTCAGTAGGAATTGACGATAAAATAGCTATATAAATTTGAAATAATAGTTTTTTTATTTTTTTAAACATCTATATCCTTTAATATTTCCAATAAAGTTTTTATATTTTTGTTAACATTTTTTTCTAATTTTTTAGTTTCATAAAGTCCATAGATATGTTTAATTTCCTCTAATTTTTTTTCATAATTTTTGGGTTTTTTAATTAATGTATTTCTTTTATCATTTTCTATAAATGGAAATTCAATTAAATCATTACTTTCAATAAAATCTATACAATATCTCAAAACTTTGTTTGCCTCTACATTTGGCATTAAATCTTTCAACTCTTCACTGTTTTGCATATCAATTGCAAAAATTGGATATGGTTTATTATTTAACACACCTTTTAAAATTTTTAATCCCTCAAAAAAATATTCAAAATCAAAATTGTGTTGTGTTAAAATATAAGCTAATTCTATTGAAATTGGCATTTTTTCTTTAGTTGCAAAGTCCCTTAGTCTAAAACCAACATCAATATTAGGACCTATAAAATCATCTGTATTATTTACCTTTATATGCACATTATTTACAGGGAACCCTGCTATATACGCACAAGCTTTTAATCCTAACTCTTTTGGAATATATTTTTTTTGATATAAATTTATAGCTTCTTTTAAAGCTGATATAAATAATCCACAGGCTTTTGAGTCGATAAGCTCTGAATAAAATATTATTTCATCTCCTAAAAGTTTCCATATGTTCATTTTTTTTGTTTTTATATTTTTATATAAATTATTATTTTTTTTCTCTGTTATAATTTGATTAAATATTTTGGGAAATGTCTGATAAAACTCTTTAAATAAAGGAAGCCATGGATGTATCTCATCATAAGACAGATTGACTTTATAATTTGTTGAACCAATAATATCTACATTAAAAAAAATTCTTAATATTGGTTTATTTACTACTATTTTCATATGTTTGTTTTTCTATATGAAATTATATTTTCCACAGGAACAAAATATTCTTCTGCAAGTTTTTCAGGTTTAATTTTCTTATCAATTAATTTTTTATGAGGGATTAATAAATTCAAAGCAAACAAAGTAGCCTCAGTTTCAGCAATACTATCCCCAAATCTTGCTGCTTTTACCATTGTTTTATTTTCAAGCACTCCGTGCAAAATATAATGACCAAGTTCATGAGCTATTGTAAATCTATTTGCTATTACACCGCCAAAATCAGGCACAAATATATCAAAATCTTTCTCTTTATAAATCAAAATAGAGCCTTCTTCTGTTTTGTTCCACAAATCAAAACTTACATAATGTAATCTCCCTCCAAGCTTTGTAACTAAATCCATTAATTCTAAATCATAAATATTGTTTAAATCTGTTTTATACTTATTTCTGATATATTCTGTAACTTTTACTATATCTTGTTCTGATACATTCCCTCCTTTTGGCTCATCAAAATTATCCAAAATAGAAAAGCCTAAATATGAATTATTTGTAGGTAATATAATGTCTTCTATTTTAACTTCTTTTTTTTCTATTTTATCATCAAAATAAACACAAACTTTAAACAAATCATTTTCTTGAATTAAAGTTTTTAATTTATATTCATTTAACAAAAACAACATTAAAACATCAAACTCATTAACTTCTACAATTAAAAACTCTTCCTTTTCTTCATCTTCATCCTGCCAAACAATAACTGCACTGTTAGATAAATCATATCCCAACTTTAAACCATCATAATAAAACAACTCTTTGAAGTTATACTCTTTATCCTCTATTATAAAGTTAAAATTCATAATTTATCTCCTCTGTAAATATTTCTAATTCATCACAATCTTTAAATGCATAAAAGGTTTTATGAGATGGTTTTTTATATGCTGGAGAACTGTATAGGCAACCATCTTCTTCCTTAATTTTAGCTTTATACATACTCTTATATTTCTTTTTCAAATTAGGCATCAACTCAAACATAGTCTCAATATCTTTAATATCTTCAAATAAAGACAATCCTTTCGCTAAACATTCATTTTTTTGCTTTAAATAATAAGCAGGAATAAAATCTGATTCATTTGGTGTTTTATTTTTTATCAATCTTATACAAAACAAATCACTTTCTTTTTTTAAATTCTGACATATTTCTGTTGCATTAGAAATATATTTAAATTTTTGCATTAATAACCTTTTAAAAACAACTCATCTTTTTTCATCATTTTAATCACTTCTTCCAAATCTTTAGGAGTATCTACTGCTTTTGTTTTATACTTGGTAGGTATCATTTTAACTTTACCGCCATTTTCAAGTATTCTCATCATATCTACTGATTCTATTATTTCAAGAGGTGTAGGCTCCATTTGATTATATTCAAGCAAAAAATCTCTTCTAAAAGGAATTACACAAACTTGTTTTTTCATAGGAACATTACTAATTCCTTTTTTTCTACTTGGAATTGGCTCTCTACTAAAATATAGTGCATTTCCATTTTTATCCATAACTACTTTAACTTCATTTGGGTCTTCAAATTCTTCTATAGTCTCGATATCAGCGACAAGATTAGTAATTTTTATATTTTCATCTCTTAACATAGGTGAAATTGCTTCATCAATCATTTCAGGATAAGTTAATGGCTCATCCCCTTGGACCATTACCATTATATCTACTTTATAATTTTCTTCTCTTTCAATTTTAAGCATAGCTTCTGCACATCTATCACTACATCTTTCATGACAATCGCTGGTCATTATTGCCTTACCACCTATTGAAGTTATAAAATCATATATCTCTTTATCACAAGTTGCTACATAAACTTCTTTTAAATTTTTATTTAATTTTACTCGTTTATATACATGCCCTATCATTGGCATACCTAAAATGTCTGCCATAGGTTTACCCGGAAATCTACTTGAACCCATTCTTGCTGGAATAATTGATATAATTGATAATTTAGAATTGATAATTGAGAATTGAGATTTTTTTTTCATTGTTTTCCCTTTCGTTAATTATTATTTTTCATTATAAATTCTCCATTACAAATTTTCAATTATCTTTTTCATTCCTTCTCTTGCTTTATCACCTAAAAAGAAAAAATCTAAACTATAAGCTAAAAATGTACAACCTTGTTCAATTTTTTCTTGAAGTTTTGTCGGATCTGATTCAATTACGTGATAACCAAAAGGCTTATTATATTTTTTACAAGCTAATTCAACTTTTTTAATAGCTTCTTTTACTTCTTTTTTATTATACTCTCCTGGCATTCCCATACTTCCACTTAAATCATAAGGGCCTATTATTGTTCCATCTATTCCTTCAATTTGTAATATCTCATCTATATTTTCAACCGCTTCTATATGTTCAATCTGAGCTATAATAACAAGTTCTTCATTTACCCATTTTTTATATTCATCAAATCCTATTCCATAATTTTGTGCTCTATAAAGCCCTACTCCTCTTTTTCCAATAGGAGGATATTTTGCATAATCTACTGCTTTTTTAGCTTCGTCTTTATTTTTTATCATTGGTACTATTATTCCATCTGCCCCCATATCAAGAACTTTTTTTATAATTACTTCTTCATTTTTAGCTACTCTTACTAAAGATTTCATATTATTTGCTTGAATAGTATTAATTAGTATATGTGCAGTATTTAAATCAATAGAAGTATGTTCCATATCAATACAAAGCCACTCAAAACCAGCCGTAGACATAATCTCTACTACATTAGGATGACCTATTGTTATCCAACTACCAATAGTTAATTCATTATTTTTTAATTTTTGTTTTAATGACATTTAAAAGCCTTTTTATTTCATCTTTTTTTAATGCAAAAATGTCAGGGAAAATAAACAATCCTATTATTACTAAAACTGTGTATAAACACCCTGCTATCAAAAATGTTACTAAAGTATTTTTAAAATCTATAATACTAACAATATACGCAATTATAACAAAAAATATAATAGCTTTTATTTGGTGTAATAAAAATGCTTTCATACTTATATTTAAAAAATTTGTATTAAAATACAATTGTATAATCGTTCCTATAAACTGAATTATAATCATTTTTAATGCTAAACCAACTGCACCTAAATTTAAAAAATAGATAAAAATTAAACTAACAATCATTCCTAATGGCATTGTAAAAAAAGATATATTTCTTACTAATTTAGTTTTATTTGATGCATATAATAAACTCCCACTAAGCTGTCCAAATGTCTGATGAAGTGGATAAAATGCCATAATTGACACAACCAAATACGCATCACTAAATTTTTCATTTGTAAATATAGCTAATACATTTTTACTTTGAAAGGATATAAATATACCAAAATATGCCGCTATACTAAAAAGCATAGGAACATACCTACTATATAATCTTTTCAGTTCATCAAAATTTTTCTCTTCATAATATTTTGAGAATTCTCTCATTATAATTGGAGTCATTGCACTAGTGAATAAAAAGCACATAGCCCCAAAGCTATAAGCAAGTCCATAATATCCGGTCTCTACACTTCCTCCTATCTTTTGCAAAAGCCATATATCAAAAAATCCAGCAAATATTCCTAAAATATTATATATCATTAATGGATGACAATACTCTACAAACTCTCTTGTGATAATTGATAATTGATAATTGATAATTGATAATTTTAAATTGGTAAATATATTTTTTCTATAAAAAAGATAAGAGAGAATTATTATAAATGAAATTAAAGCAATGTAATGAAAATAAAAGTATTTTTTTAGATCAAAAGATGTCCTATAAATAAAATACAAAAGTAATAATAATGAAAAAAATTTATGAATAATTTTTATTTTTTCAACTGATACAGTTAAAGCATAAGCATCTGATATTTTTATAAAAACCTGACTAAACCAAATCAAAAACCCATAAAATAAACCAAAATATACAAATTTATTAGGGATATTCGGAAATAACGAATCCAAATAACCAAAACTCTCAATACTATATATAAAAAACAAAATAACAAACAAAACTGCAATTGAATATAAGAAATAAAATACAATTAACTCTTTTCTATCATTTCTTGCCGATAGTTTTATAAAAAAAGCCATAGAAGTTCCCATATCTAAAAAACCAATAGCCTTAGAAAAAAAATTTTGCAAGTAAGTAAATTGACCATAAGCTACAGGACCTAGTGCTTTTGGAACTATTGCTACTAATATCACATTTATTAGAGCATTAACTATGTTTGAAAGTAGTTTTGTTATGTAGCGTTTTTTTAAGCTATGGGTTCTCATTTAACCACAAACCAAGGATTCAATAAATTTTTTTTATTATAGGTGATAGAATCAATAGAATATACATTTTTCCCAGCTTTGCGCACAATAGCATCAGCTGCTGCTGTGTCCCACTCCATTGTTGGGGCAAGGCGAGGATAAATATCTGCTTTTCCTTCTGCTATTAAACATAATTTTAAACTGCTTCCAATAGATATAGTTTCAATAGTTTGAATAGAATCAATGGAAGTGATGGTTTTTAAATAGCTTTCTATGAAGTTTTTGGTTTCTTCGTTTAAATGACTTCTGCTTGCTACTATAATAAACTTATTATCTTCTCTTTTAATTGGAAGTTTTACTAGTTTATCTTTTTCAATTTTATATGCATTTTCATTATCATTAAAATATATCCAATCTAATACTGGCACATAGACTACTCCAAAAATTGGTTCATTTTTATGAATCAAAGCAATATTTATGGCTCCTTCTAAAAAAATGTGGGTAACTTTCAACTTAAACACTTTGATATTTATTATTAATCAGTGAAAAATTTAATTTTCCTGTTAGTAAATATACAATAATTTTATAGTTTTTCAATGTTTTATATCCTCTTGCTTTGGATTTGGCCGCTTGAATAACTGAATTTAATCCTTCTAAAATTCCATTATTTATTTTACTCTCAAACCATCTAATTATACCATTCCAATGTCGTTTAATAGTTTTAGCCGCTTGAATAATAGGTTCTAATCTTGAATGT
>Ga0256838_1000597_pt1 | contig 20984 bp, 31 predicted proteins | sample 4571419metaG_FD_185978 | JGI IMG/M metagenome (GOLD analysis project Ga0256838, IMG submission 185978) | Hydrothermal vent microbial communities from Guaymas Basin, Mexico - 4571-419 | ecosystem: Environmental > Aquatic > Marine > Hydrothermal vents | place: Mexico: Guaymas Basin | collected...
AAAGAGTTTTTTAAAGAGGAGAGGATATTTTGGTAACTGGGACTATCATAAATTATTACTTTGTCTGTCCTACAAAAATGTGGCTGTTTGCCCATAAAATCAACCTTGAAGACAACAGCGAAGATGTGAGAATCGGGAAAGTGTTGCATGAAATTAGTGAAACAAAAGTGGATGAAGTCAGTTTTGAAGGAATTAAGGTAGATAAGATTACAAAAGATTATGTTGTTGAGGTAAAAAAATCCGACAGCGACATAGAGGCGGCAAAATGGCAGTTACTTTATTATCTTTATATCTTAAAACAAAAAGGTATTGAGAAAAAAGGTCGTTTGGAAGTGTTTGAGAAAAACAGGCAGGATAAAAAGAGATTTGTTATAGAACTGACAGCGGAAAATGAAAAAAAACTCCTTGAAATATTAGAGGATATTGAGAGGATTTTAAGCAGTGAAACACCGCCAAAGCCGAAGTTTGAGAGTAAATGCAGGAAGTGTGCTTATTATGAGTACTGTTTTTTGTAAGGAATTAAAATGAAAACACGCTATATTTTTTCAATGGGTGAAATAAAAAGAAAAGATAATTCTATCGCATTTAAAAACGAAAAAGGCTGGATTTATATACCGGTAGAGCAGGTAAGGGAGCTTTATTTTATGAATGAGGTGAGTCTAAATTCCAAATTTTTGGATTTTGCGAGCAGAGCGGGAATTGTGCTTCATTTTTTTAATTATTATCAAGGTTACAGCGGGACTTTTTACCCCAAAGAAAGATATATTAGCGGACATCTTACGATAAAACAGGCGCTTGCGTATGAAAAAGAGAGGATTAAAATAGCAAAAGCGATTGTAAAAGCAATTTCGATGAATATTTATGAAGTTTTATATCACTATTATAGACATGGTAAAAAAGAACTCAAACCTTTTTTGGATTATTTGAAAAACAATGTCTCGGGTTTTATTGAAAAATCAGAGCATGTAAATAAATTACTTTTTATCGAAGGAAATGTATGGGCTGGATTTTATGACAGTTTCAGATATTTTTTACCTGAAGATTTTATAATGAACAAAAGAGTCAAACGTCCTCCCGATAATCCGATGAACGCTTTAATAAGCTTTGGCAATACTCTGCTTTATACCAAAACGATAAGTGCTATTTATCAAACCCATCTAAATCAGTCTATTAGTTTTCTTCACGAGCCAAGTGAAGCGAGATTTAGTCTTAGTCTTGATTTAAGTGAAGCGTTTAAGCCGATAATAGTTTTTAAAACGATTTTTGATTTGGTAAATAGAAAAAAATTAAAAGTTGAGAAGCATTTTGATAAAAAATTAAATTACGCACTTTTAAATGAAGAGGGCAAGAAAATTTTTATAAAGGCATTTGAAGATAAAATAAACGAAAAATTTAAACATCCAAAATTAAAAAGAATGGTCAGTTACAATACCGCTGTCAGACTTGACGGATATAAGCTTATAAAATATTTGATAGAAGGAAAAGAGTTTACGCCGTTTTTGATTAAGGAGAAAATGTAGTGGAAATTATTTTAGGAATTATTAGTCTTTTTTTTTGGCTTGGAGTTTTATTATATATGCTGTTATTGGCCGGGGGAATGGTTTTTTATATTTTATATGTAATTGTCGGGGTGATATTTGTTGTTTTAGAAAAAATGTTTAAAAAAAACAATTTACAAGAAGTGAAATTTTCGAGTCTTGAAAGAAAAATAAAAGAATATGAAATAAAATCACTCAAAGAAATGATAAAAAGAGCAAGAAATTCGAAAATTTATTTTTATAGCGGTATCATAATGGTGTCAATATCGTCTGTTTTTGAATTTTTATTTTTAATAAGCGTTATAAATAATGAAAATCTTTGGAGTTTTTGTGTTTTTGGAATGATATGTTTGTTTTTTGGAATTTATTATTTAAAAGTTCACAGGAGATTTTATGAAAAAAAATTATAAGATAAACTACGTTTTCTTAATGTATGATATCGCCGATGAAGAGAGTGAAAGCGGAAAAAACAGAGTGGCGAAAGTATTTAAAATATGTAAAAAATATCTTGAGCATCATCAAAAATCTGTGTTTAGAGGAGAAATCACCCCTAGTAATTTGCTCAAACTTCAAAAAGAACTTAAAAAAGTTATTGATAAAGAGCTTGATTTTATAAGTATAATTAAACTAAAAAACAAAGATAGCTTTCTAGAAGATACTATTGGGAAAAAAGATGATGGAATGTTTATATGATTTTTCCAACCTCAAATAGTTGACAACATCATTGAAACTTCGATATAATCGTAAAAGTTAAAAGATTTTTGAAAATTTTTTGTTTATTTTATTTTGATTGGAAAAAGCCTAAATTTCGGCCTTCAATCTTCAAAAAGCCCGAAATTTAATGTATTCAACCGAAACATCTGAAGTATTGAAACTTATGTTTCCTTTTGTGAGAATTATTTTATCAAATATTCAACCGAAACATCTGAAGTATTGAAACGTTAGCCACGAGAGTTTTTGGAGTAGCGACAAACCGATTCAACCGAAACATCTGAAGTATTGAAACCAGATCCCGCAATCGCCATCACCGTTCCCGTATCGATTCAACCGAAACATCTGAAGTATTGAAACTACTGCATACAATATGTGACTATTTTAGCATCTATGATTCAACCGAAACATCTGAAGTATTGAAACGAGTATGTGTATGACATAAAAAACGCCCCCGTCCGATTCAACCGAAACATCTGAAGTATTGAAACAACAAAACACCTGAAAAAGCTAAAAGAAAATGAAAAATTCAACCGAAACATCTGAAGTATTGAAACAAAATTTCCAATTATCATCTATATACTCATTCTCTAATTCAACCGAAACATCTGAAGTATTGAAACTCATTAAATAACTGTCTGCTGACATTATCAACTAACAATTCAACCGAAACATCTGAAGTATTGAAACTTTAAACAATCTTCTTTTGTTAGTTTATAAACTTTATAATATTTAACCGAAACATCTGAAGTATTGAAACCATACAAAAGGACTGTGTGCGGTGGTTTATATGATGATTCAACCGAAACATCTGAAGTATTGAAACTGAATAAAAACTGTTAAAATATACGAATATAAATTCAAGAACAGGAGTAAGAAATAATAAATTAAAAAAAAGAATTACATCCTAAGAGTGGCTATAATTCTTTTTGGGTTTAACAAAAGTTCTAAAGCATCATATGTTGATTTTGTGACTATATCTGAATTTATTATACTTTTTGTGGCTGCTCCTTCATCTTCTATTACACAAACTCCAATTGTTGCTTCTTTTAGCATTAAAGAATCGTTGTTTCCATTTCCAATTGCGAAAGTGTTTTGAAGTTTTTTTATAAAATCAGCTTTTTCCTTTGTATGATTTTGAGATGTTAATATTTTTAATTTTACAGGAAGATTTTTAAGTTGAGCGGCTGCTGAGCCATGAGTATCAGATGTGATTACATATATTTCAAATTGTTTAGATAGTTTTTGAAAATAGTACGGAATTTTTTCTTTTATTTTTCCATCTTTAGCAATTGTTCCGTTAAAATCTAAAACAATATTTTTTATCTCAAATTGTCCCAAATTCTGAATATCAAATTTCATTTGAAACTTCATTAATAAGATTTTTCATTTTAACTATCGCTTCTTTTAATCCTAAAAATACAGCATTGGCGATAATAGAATGACCTATATTTAATTCATTTATTTCTTTAATTTTTGCTATTTTTTTTACGTTTTGATAATTTAATCCGTGACCCGCTGCTACTTCAAGACCTAAATCCACACCTAAAATTGCCGAGTCTTTTATTAATTTTAGTTCGTCATCGAGCATTTTTATTAATGTTTTTCTGTCGTACTCTTCAAAAGTCTTAAATGGAGTATGGTTTATATTTGTATTGAGCGCTAAAAAAAGATTTGCGTATTTTCCGGTGTGTAATTCTATCATTTCAGCTCCGATTTGTGCCGATTTGTTTATCTGGTCAAAATCAGGGTCAATAAATAACGATACTTCTATTTCGTTTTCATGTAGTTTTTCTATTGCGTTTTTTATTTGGGTTTCGAATTTTATAATATCAAGGCCGCCTTCTGTAGTTACTTCTTCTCTCTTTTCAGGAACTAAGGTAGCTCTGTGGGGTTTTAATTCGCAAATAATATCAATAATCTCACGATTAATACTACATTCCATATTTACCGGCAAAAAGCTGTTTTGACAAATTCTTTTGGCGTCGTAATCGGTAATGTGACGTCTGTCTTCTCTTAAATGTATTGTCACCTGATCGGCACCGGCTTCTTTGAGAACCTGAAGAGCCATTAGTGGATCCGGTTCATTTATTTTTCTGGCATTTCTTAAAGTAGCTATGTGGTCAATATTTACACCAAGTTTCATAATTTAGCCTTTTTTTGTATAATTGTAGTAAAAAAAGGAAGCAAATGAAATACTTTATAGGCACAGACCACGCCGGATTTGAAGTAAAACCTTTTGTAATTGATTACTTACAAAAAAGAGGTATTGAAGTAGAAGACTTGGGAACATATTCAAATGAGAGTGTAGATTATCCTGATTATGCCCACAAAGTCGCTGAAGCCGTAAAAAACAATCCTGGAACAATGGGAATTCTTATTTGCGGAAGCGGGATAGGAATGAGTTTAGCAGCTAATAAACATAAAGGAATCAGAGCTGCTTTATGTCACGACCACTATACTGCTTCAATGGCCAGACGTCACAATGACGCAAATATTTTATGTTTTGGTGCGAGAATTGTAGGTCTTGGTGAGATTGAGTCAATTCTTGAAGGATGGCTAAATAGCGAATTTGAAGGTGGAAGACATCAAAGAAGGGTAGAAAAAATTGATATTTAATTGGATTTTTCTAACTTTTGTAATAATAATAATATTAATTTTATTATTCAAAATGTATTATTATAAGCATCTTTACGAAAAAGCCGAAGAGAAAAGAAAACAACTCAAAAATGCTTTAAAAGATGCAGAAATTTTAATAAAAAAATACCAAATACAGCTCCAGCGTTCTTTAGGAAACCTGGAGCTTTTAAATGAAGAAGTAAATAAATTAAAAAATGATTTAAAAGCAATAAAAAATAGAAATTCTCAACTCAGAGTGGAAAACGAACAGCTAAAAAGAAAAATCAGAGAACTTGAAAACAAGATCGAAGCCCTTCTTTAATCTTCTGCTAAATTTCTTAATAAATAAAAAAGTAATAGCGGTAATATTAATATATTTAATAAAAATTTTGCTAAATACAAAAAACCTAAATTTAACAAAGAGTTGATTATATTTGAAGAATTTGTTACGTAATATTTCGTTACTTCTTTTATTTCACTTATATATTCTGCCGTATTGCTAAAACTTTTTTTAATTTTATCTAAAAAAGAAGATTCTTTTTTTGTTTTGATTTGAATGTTTAAAGACTGTTTTGGTTTTAGTTCGTTATTATATTTTTCTATTTGAGGAGAAAAATAATATTTGTCTGTATAGTAAGAAACAATAGCACTAAAAGGTAAAAATATTTTTATAAACAGTAAAATGATTAGTGTTTTATATAAAAATTTATGCGGGAAAATAAGAAGCAATACAGCTATTGTTATTACTATGCCTGTAAAAAGTCCAAAATTCGTCAGTTCGTAAATAATTTTTTCCGCTCCGAGTGCCCAAAGTCCGAGGGTTAAAAGATTTGAAAATCTCTCTGTTGCGTCATCTATCGGATCTAATGTTTCTCCTAATGCTATGCTGCCGCCGATGCCTGCGTTGAAATTTATTTGAGAGTGTTTAATAATCGAAACAGTTGCATTTATACTTCTTGTGATTACATATGTTATCCCAGCCTGTTTTAGAGAATTATCTACGTAATTTTTGGTTAAACTATTATAAAAAGGTATAACAATAACCAAAAAAGTAAATAAAAGAATAAGGATTTCTTTTTTTCTCGATAATAAAAAATCTTTAACTTTTCTTTTTAGGTCTGAAGGCTGATTTGCTTTCAATGTAGTCTCCTCCTATTAAATCTATTGCGTATGGAATTGCCGCCCAGACCGCTTCAAGGTTTTCTCTGATAGCTTTTGGACTGCCTGGAAGATTTAAAATAAAAGAATTTTTAACAACTCCTGCTGTTCCTCTGGCAAGAATTGAGGTAGGAACATATTTCAAACTATGCATTCTCATGAGTTCGCCAAATCCCGGGAGTTCTTTTTCGATTACTTCTTTTGTGGCTTCAGGGGTTACGTCTCTTGGAGCCGGTCCGGTGCCGCCGGTAGTCAATATTAAAGAGCATTTTTCATCTACTAGTTCTTTTAGTGTTTTTACTATTGTATCATAATCATCCGGTATGAGTCTGTAAATAATTTCAAACTCGTTTTCTATATTTTCTTTTAAAAAATTTTCAATTTCTTTGCCGCTTTTATCTTCGTATATACCGGCACTTGCCCTATCACTCATTGTTACTATTCCGATTTTTACCATTGTAAGCCTTTTTTGGCTTGATTATATCAAATGGCTGTTTATTATTCAACAAAGAGTAAAATTATTATGTTAATACTTTAATACAACTTTTAAAATTTATTTCTTAGTTATTAAAAATAGGCTATAAAATGGTTCTTTTTGTTATATATATAAAACAAAAATTGTCTTTTTTCTTGCAAAAAGAAAACATTTATGATAAATTCATACAAAAAAGGAGCAAATATGTGGGATCCGTTTGATGAACACAAAACACCAAAAGATAAGTTTTTTGAAATTGTATATCATGCGAATAAAAACTTAGTTATTGAAGAGCTTGAAGATGTATTTAAAAGACTTGCGGCGTTAGAAATTCTGGCAGAAGAGTGCTATGGTGAAGAAGTGGACCAAAAGATAAACGAAGTGGTTTTTACTAAATCCGATGAATTAGAAGAAATGGAAAATGACCTTTATATACATTCAATGTCAAATATTTTAACTAAAAATGAATAGAATATTTCTTTTTTTTCTTTTTTCTTCTATTTTACTTGCAGAATATATAAATTTTCCTCATACAATCGAATTAAAAAAAGACCAAATTGTTAAATATATCGTATATTACGATAAGTGGGAATTTCCTTTTGAGTTTAAATGGACGTTGTATAAAAACGATATTTTAATTTTTTTATATAAATATAACAATTTCCCGCGCCAGGCGGCAATTCATAAAGACCCTCCTTTAAATGCAATAAAAGTAAAAATAGCCCCTTATCCTCAGTTTTATCCTTATTTTTTAATAGAATTTGTCGATTTTAATGATAAAATAGCAATATTTAAAATACATCTGTTTAACGGTAAAAAAGTTAAAGTTAAGGAAATAAAATGAATTATTTTGATATTTTAGATGACATGTTCAAAGAATTTGAAGAGTATAAAGATATAAAAAAAGGAAAAGGTGTTAGGGGTAAACTTATAACAATTATAGACCCTAAAGCCCAAAAACTTGCCGCTGTAGTAGAAGGAATACATTTGGCAAGTCTGTTACATGATGATGTAATAGATGAAGCGGACCTCAGAAGAGGCGCAAAATCCATAAACGCAAAATACGGAGAGCACACCGCCGTAATGCTTGGTGATATTATATATTCAAGAGCATTTTATGAACTTGTAGATTTTGGGAGCGAAATTGCCAAAACTATTTCAAATGCCGTTTATTTACTTTCTCAAGGTGAGATGGAAGATGTGAAACTTTCACGCGATATCAATCTGGATAAAGCAAAATATATGGAGATGATTTATAAAAAAACCGCATCGTTAATTGAGGCAAGCTGTAAAGCAGCTGCGCTGTCAGCTGGATTGGAAGCGGATAAATTTGCCAAATACGGCAGAAATATAGGAATTGCGTTTCAGATAATAGATGATTTGTTAGACGTTACCCAAGATGAGGAAACTCTTGGAAAACCTGCTATGCATGATTATTATGAAGGTAAAACCACTTTACCTTTTATTTATCTATTTGAGAGTTGTAATGATGAAGAAAAAGAAAAACTAAAAAGTCTCTATAAAAAAAAGTTAAATAATGATGAGATTAATTACATAAGAAATCTTTTTAACAAATATAAAATAATTGATAAATGTTACAAAGAAGCAAAAGATTTGGTTGAAGAGGCAAAAGACGAGATAAAAGAATATAACATTGCCGCTTTAAATATTATCGCTGATAAAGTAGTGGATAGAAAATTTTAAATTATTTCATGTAAAAGTTTTTTATATGCTTTTGCCGAGAGTGAAGAAGGATTTATTTTAAAAATATTTTTTTGAAAAAAGGCCATATTTTCCAGCTCTTCGCTTTTTGGTATATAAGTTTTAAAATATTGGTTTTTGGGTAGATTTAGGATAAGTCCCACGACTTTTTTGTGAGATTCTTTTTTTTCTACGCCGTTTAACAAAAGCCTTAAATTTTCATAACCTTTTTCTACCAAATCATTGTAAGTTCTCATAGCAAGCAAAGAAGGAGTCGTAGGTACTATTACTAAATCGCTTGATTTTATGGCGTTTTTGATTTTTTTATTAAATCCTGCCGGGGTATCAATAATTACAATATCATATTCATCGGTGATATTTTTATCGAACCTGTTATCTTCATATATTTTAAGATCGGAATATTCAGTGGCATATAAATTTTTTGAAATTTTTTGAGGTTCAAAGAAGAATTTACAAGCTTTTTGTATATCCATATCCCATAGTAAAACTTTTAAACCTTCAAGTGCCGCCGCTGTTGCTAAGTTTACAGCAGTAGTGGTTTTTCCGACCCCGCCTTTTATATTACTGATGCTAATCAGCATAAATTTGCCTTTTTTAGTATAATATCAAAAACTCTTGGGAGTTTCAAATGGAAAAAATAAATATAAACGAATTTCATAATCCCGAATATGTTTTAGTCGGGAATAAAAAGATGAGACTAACTGATTTAATAAACGAATATGTTGAGTTAAAAAGAGTAAATAAAAAAGCTATCAGAAAATATCTTGAAGAACAGGAATTAAAGCCTTATCAGGCGGAACTTATAAAGATGCAAAAATATCTTGAAGATACTCAAAAAAGAATGATAGTGCTTTTTGAGGGGCGTGATGCCGCCGGGAAAGGCGGTACAATCAGAAGAATTGTAAGATATATGAACGAAAAACATTATAGGGTAGTGGCCCTTGGTAAGCCAAGTGACGTTCAAAAAACACAATGGTATTTTCAAAGATATGTAGAACAATTCCCAAGAGGCGGTGAGATAGTTTTCTTTGATAGAAGCTGGTACAATAGGGCGATGGTTGAGCCTGTTTTTGGTTTTTGTACTCCGGAACAGTATAGAACCTTTATGATGGAATGTCCGATGTTTGAAAAATCATTGGTCATGGAAGAGACGATTTTAGTTAAAATTTATCTTTCTATCTCAAAAGAAGAACAGGCAAAAAGATTTGAAAAAAGAAGAAAAGATCCGCTAAGACAATGGAAACTCAGTGAAATAGACCTTCAGGCTCAAGATAAGTGGGATGAATTTACGGAGATGAAATATAAAATGTTAAAAGCCACTCATACACATTATGCGCCTTGGACTGTTATAAGAAGCGATAACAAACACTTGGCAAGGCTTAATGCTATGAAGGTTATTTTAAATGCGGTTGATTATCCGGATAAAAACCCTGACCTTGATTATAAGCCCGATGAAGGGATTGTTGTTAGTGGAGCTAGAGAGATTGAAATCATGGAAGCGGATAGAAAAAGAAGCGGAAAATTTGTGAGTTAGATTATTATGTTAAGGAGAGTGAAATGAATTATAATGAAGCAAAAGAAAAATTCGAAAAACTTTTTAAAAACGAAATGAGTGAAATTGAAGCTAAAAAATTTTTGGTGGAGCTTTATGAAAAAGGTGAAACACCGGCAGAAATAGCAGCAGCCGCGGATGTTATGAGGGCTCATAGTATAAAACTTCCGGTAAGTGAGGAGCTAAGAGAGAAATTGATTGATATCGTAGGCACAGGAGGGGACAAATCAAACAGTTTTAATATATCTTCAACTACCGCTCTTTTACTCTCAAGCGGTGGAAGTTTTGTAGCAAAGCACGGGAACCGCTCAATCACAAGTAAAAGCGGAAGTGCCGATATGCTTGAAGCTCTTGGTATTAATCTGAACCTGACTCCCGAAAATCAGGTAAAAATGCTTGAAGAGACAGGATTTACTTTTATTTTTGCTATAAATCACCATCCTGCCATGAAACATATTATGCCTATTCGTAAATCTCTAAATCATAGAACTATTTTTAATATTTTAGGGCCGCTTACAAATCCGGCAGGTGCTAAAAAATATCTTTTGGGAGTTTTTTCACCGGATTTTGTTGAGCCAATTGCCAGTGCTCTTAGTCTTATGGATATAAAAAGTGCGATGGTGGTAAGCTCATTTGACGGGATGGATGAAATCAGCATTTCAGCTCCTACAAAGGCTATTTATTATGACGGGATGAGAATGAGAGATATGGAAATTAGACCGGATGCGTATGGTATGGTTGGAAGTAAGGAAGATTTAGTAGGAGGAGATGCTAAAGAAAACGCAAAAATTACAAAAGGAATTTTAAGCGGAGAGATTAAAGGCGCAAAAAGAGATGCTGTATTATTAAACGCCGCAGCGGCTCTATATGTTGATGGAAAAGTCAACTCTATTGAAGACGGAATAGAGATGGCAAAAGAACTGATCGATAGCGGCAAAGCTATAAAACATCTTGAAAAAATCATAGAAGTTTCTCAAAAATTAGGAAAATAATGGCTATAAGAGAAATAAAAGTCGATAATAAGAAATTTAATATCAGTTATGAGATAATTAATCCAGGTAAAGAAAAAAACATAATTTTTTTACATGGTTGGGGCAGTAATAAGGAAGTTATGAAAGTTTTTGTCCCCTTTTTTGATGATTATAAACAGGTATATATCGATATGCCGGGATTTGGGAAAAGTCCGAATCCTTATGTTTTAACCACTAAAGATTACGCAAAAATTATTGATAAGTTTTTAAATGAGCTTAATATTTCAAAAGATATCGTAGTAGGGCATAGTTTTGGAGGCAAGGTGGCTACTCTATTAAATCCAAAGAAGCTTGTATTACTCTCAAGTGCCGGAATTGTAATGCCTAAACCTTTTAAAGTAAGAGCGAAAATAAAACTGTTTAAAATATTAAAAAAATTAGGTCTTAGTAAGTTTAGAAATTTTTTTGTAAGTGATGATGTAAAAGGAATGAGTGAAAATATGTATGAGACTTTTAAAAACGTTGTTGATGAAGATTTTAGTGAAGTTTTTAAAAATTATCAGGGTGAAGCTTTGATTTTTGGAGGAGACAGAGATACTGCGGTACCTTCTGAAGCTGTAAAAAAACAAGGAGAACTATTTAAGAGTAAAATTATTATGTTAAGTGGAGACCACTACTTTTTTATTACTCAACCGCAAATCATAGCTAAGAGGATAAAAGGTGAGTAAAGAGCTCGATCAGTTTTATACACCGCAAAAAACCGCTGAGTTTTGTATAGAAAAAATCCTCCAGCATATTCCTGTAAAAGATTTTATTTTTATAGAGCCAAGTGCAGGAGAGGGAGTGTTTGTAAAACTTCTTAAAAAAGGGGGCTATCAAGTAAAATGTTTTGACATTGATCCTAAATGCGCTTGTGAGAAAAAAGATTTTTTAAAACATTTTGAAAAAGAGAATAAATTTTCAGTCGTCATAGGAAATCCTCCTTTTGGAAAAAAAGGCAAAAAAGCCGTTGCATTTATAAATCACGCTCTTGAGATTTACGATATGGTAGCTTTTATAGTACCAAAAACACTTAGTTATTCATATCAGGCTCAAAAAAACGTAAAAGGTAAACTGATTTTCCAAGAAAAATTACCTGAAGATAAGTTTATAAAAGACGGTAAAGAAGTAAAAATTCCAAGTTATTTTCAAATATGGGTAAATGAAGAAGATAAAAGATTTGCGAAGTATAAAAATTTAAGGCTTAAAAAACCTCAAACGGAGCACGAAGAGCTTGAGATAAAAATATATAACAAAACAGAAGGTGCTAAAAAGTGGCTTTGGTGGGATTGGGATATAGCGGTAAAACGTAACTCAAAAAAAGGCATTTTTATAACGGAAAAAGAAAAAATAACAGATGAGTGTCATTGGATATTGATTAAGGGACTAACAAATGAAGCAAAAGAAATTTTAAAACAAATAGACTGGAAAAAAGGGAATGATACAAAGCTTACCGCAGGGATAGGAAAAGCTGATGTTGTGAGACTTTATCTTGAGAAAAAGGAGAATGGATGAAATTAAAAAAAGTTTTTGAGGATTTACAAAAGCATAAAGCAAGTTACATTCAAAGCAAAGAGGGGGTAGATTTTGAAGATAGATTTGAGAGTGCTTTAAAGAGATTTGGATTTACAAAAGAAATAAAAGAGGATGAAGAAATAAAAACCGCACTTGATAAACTAAAAAAAGATGTTATGAATGATTTTAATGAAGGTCCTATGAAAAATGTTTTTAACAATAATGGAAGATTTGTTGATATGTTTGTAAGAGAGCCTTATGGTAGCCAAAATTATCCGGATTTTCTTATATTTACAAAAGATTACATTATTCCTGTAGAAATTAAATTTTCTTCAAAAGCTCAAAAAAAACCTATGTGGAACGGAAACTTACCAAAAGCAGGGGGAATTTATATTTTTGGAAACTATGTTGATGCAGATTTAACTTTTTTTAAAGGTATTGATGTTTTATCAAATTATGAAAGAAAAAAACTTATAAGTTTTTGGGATGATGTGCGAGCCCTTCAAAAAAAATATGAAAATGAGCTAAAAAAAGATAGTAATTTTAAAAATGAATATGGTTTTAATGTATATCTAAGAAAAACTTTCAATCAAGGAAAATCTATAAACAACAATGCTATTCTTGATTTTTTTAATAATACTAAAAGAGACGAATTAGAACAAAATGTTATGGATTTTTTAAGTAAAATAAACTAAATAAAGGAAGCAAAATGAGTGTATTAACAGAATTTGCTATGTTTCCTACAGATAAAGGCGAGAGTGTTAGCGAATATGTAAGCAGAATTATCAAAATGTTTAAAGAAAGTGATATTTCATATGAATTGACACCTATGGGTACTGTTTTTGAAACGGATACGATTGAGGAAGCCACACAGATTATAACCAATGCCTATAAGCTCTTAGAGCCTGATTGTAACAGAGTTTACACAACTATTAAAATGGATATTAGAAAAAATAAAAATAATAGAATAAAACAGAAAATAGAATCGATAAAGAAAAAAATAGGTAATGTCAATACCTCTTTAGAGTAATAATTTTATGTTAATTTGGGTGATTGAAATAAGTAAATAGATTATAATAAATAGTTAATGATTTTATTTTTTGAAATTTTAATTTTAAAGGAACTATATGGATAGATTATATGCGCCGTGGAGAAGAGAATATCATACAAAAAAAAGCTCAGGCTGTGTTTTTTGTGATATTGCCAATTCACCTGAAAAGGATGATGAAAATCACGTCTTTTATAGAGACGATATCTGTTTTTTTGTTATGAATAGATTTCCATATAATCCGGGACATTTTATGATTATTCCGACTAGACATGTAAGCGAATATGAAGATTTGAATGAAAAGGAAGTTTGTCATATCGCAAAAATAGCTCAAAAAGGATGTAAAATCTTAAAAGATTTTGGAGCGGATGGAATAAATATGGGCTGGAATTTGGGGTTTGATGCTGGGGCAGGGATTCCCGGGCATATTCACTTACATTTGGTACCCAGATTTAAAAGAGATACGAATATGATGACTACTATATTTAATACGAGGGTATATAGTGCCGATTTTGATAAAATATATGAAGAGATAAAAAAAATATCCAAAAAACATATTAAAGAGTCTTGAATTTTATATAGGGCATGATTTAATGATGGTGAAATAAAACAGTTAAAAACTATTAAATGATGATAGGTAATTTTGAAGGATTTATTTGTAGAAATAAAAAATGTAAAAAGTATTCTCAAAGATTATAGAAGATATACAAAAAATGACTATTTTAAAGATATTAATGTTTAATTCAGTATAATTGACTATTTGACTAGGGTTAAGTGTTTTTTGATCGAAGGTAAAAAGTGTCAGATAGTAATCTGTGTAAAAAGAAAAAGGATAAGAAAAAGTCTTATCCTAAGAATGGGTTAGCGTATAGAGCGATAAGAGCAAGTACAAGAGCGTAAATAACTTGCGCTTCGATCATCGCTAATGCGATGAACATTGTACCCATAAGTTTACCACCCATACCAGGGTTTCTAGCAGTACCAGCAATAGTTGCTGCAGAAGCGTGTCCCATACCGATAGCACCACCAAGTGCTGCTAAACCAAGACCTACAACAGCTGCTACAACGCTGTATGCTTTAATCATTGTGTCACCGTCAGCCGCGAATGCGAATGCTGCGAAAATAGCCATAAGTGCTACGATTTTTTTCATGTGTACTCCTTGTTTAATATTCCTATTACGCTATGTCCGTTCGGCTTGCGTGTCCCTACTTAACACATAGCGCATTGAAATTATAAGTAATTTAAAATAAAAAGGCAATAAAATTTCATATATTTTTAATAAAATTTTTAATTCTCCGGGCACCTGTTTTAAGCTCGTCTATATTTTTGGTATAACTTATACGGATAAAATCTTTAAATTCTCCGAAATCAACTCCGGGTGTTACGGCAACTTTTGCTTTTTCAAGTAAATCATTTGCAAATTTTAGAGAATCGTTTGAATATTTACTAATGTCACACCATAAATAAAAAGCCCCTTCAGGTTTTGCTATCGGGAAAATATCTTTTAATTCGTTATATAAAAAATCTCTTCTTTTTTGGAATTCTTTTCTTACATTTGACAGATATTCATAATCAAATGCTTCAAGAGCTGCGTATTGTGATAGAGTAGGGGCTGAAATCAAGATATTTTGAGCAATTATTTCAGCTTCTCGAACTAAATTATCAGGTACAATCATCCATCCTATTCTAAGACCCGGCATACAAAAAAACTTACTAAATCCGTTTATAACTATAGCGTTTTTATTGTATTTTAAAGCGGTTGTATAATCGTCTGTATAAACTAGACCGTGGTAAAGTTCGTCGCTTATTAAAAGAATTTCATTTTTTTCGCAGAATTCACATATTTCTTTTAATTCTTTTTCGTTATAAACGCTTCCTGTAGGGTTGTTTGGAGATGAAATCATTAAAGTATCAAAGTCTCCTTTTAGACTTTTTAGCGAGAGTTTGTAATCAGGAAATTCAGTTTTTATCTTTATAAATTCTTTTTTTTCCAGTTCTGCGAAATTTTCATAACATGGATATCCGGGAGTAGGTGTGGCTATTTTTTTGGCAAAATAAAAAGCTATTAAAAATGCTGTGGAAGTTCCTGTAGTTATTATAATATTGTCAGGTTTTATATTTACATCGTAAAAGATTTTATAATGATTTGCTATTTTTTCTCTTAATATTTCAAGTCCCTTAGCTTCCGTGTAGTAAAATTTTTCTTCATTTACGGCTTTAAGCAAGGCGTTTTTTACATTTTTAGAAGGAGGCAGGTCAGGTTCTCCTATTTCAAGATGAACTACACCTTCTAATTTTCTTGCTTTTTTTAAAATATCCATAACAATAAAAGGTTTCATACTATTCCTTTACCATATCATCAAGCCAGTTTAAATATTCAAGGTTTGCGTTTACAATCGGCATGGCTATAATTTCCGGGACGTCGTATGGGTGATTTTTTGTTATAAATTTTTCAAGTTTTTCAAATACACTTTGTTTTGTTTTGATGATAAGCAGGGATTCTTTTTCTTCTTGAACATTTCCATCCCAAAAAAAGAGAGAATCCACCTCCTCGACTATATTTACACATGCTGCTAAGCGATTAACAATAAGTTGATGTGCTAAAACGTTAGCGTCTTGTTTTGGAACGGTACAATAAACGACGATAAACATATTTTTCCTTTTTGTATAATTTTATCAAAAAGGCGCAAAATGGAATATTTGGCATTGGCGTTTATAGGATTTGTAGCGGCACTGACTCCAGGGCCAGATATTTTTTATGTAATTAGACAAGGACTTTGTAATGGAGTAAAGAACGCGTCTTTGGCGGTATTTGGTATTTTAACAGGGAATATCGTTTATTTGTCACTTGTATATCTGGGGCTTGGAAGTATAGGTAAAAATCCTTATTTTCAATTAATAGTCGGGTTTTTAGGAGGAATTTATTTAATAAGAATTGCCTTTATAATTTATAAAGAAAAAGTAAAAATAGATAAAAACTGTGAAGTCAGTAAAAATATTTTTAAAGAAGCGCTTTTTTTGAATTTAAGTAATCCTAAAGCTATGATTTTCTTTGCGATTGTTGTAACTCCTTTTTTGAGTAAAAATATTATGTTAAATTTTATTAGTCTTTTCTTAGGAATAAGCTCAGCATTTATCTTAGCTGCAATTATCAGTTCAAAAATAGAGCTTGAAGAAAAAGTTTTAAATTTTATAAATAAAATTGCGGCTGTAGTATTTATAGCTTTTGGAATAAAACTTTTATTCGTATCTTTAAGTGCGTTTGAGAAGATAATAGGGAATTAAAGTTTCCCTAAATAGTTACATGCGTCTTTGTTTCCAAGCTCGCAGGCGTTTTTCAGTAGTTTTCTAGCTTTTTCTTTGTCGCCGTTTTTGTATTCGTAATATCCAAGAAGAGTACAGCTGTCAGCGTCGTTTAGCTCACATCCTTTTTTATAAAAGTTTACGGCTTTTTTGTGGTCTTTTTTTATGTTGCCGATACCTTTATCGAGCATATATCCTACCATACCGCACGCATAACCGTCGTTTTTTTGTAGGCATCTTTTTTCAAATCCTTTAAAAGCCTCTTGAAATTTACCCTGTAGGGCAAGTTTTAAATCAGGGTCTTTTGTATCTCCGTGTCCCGCTCCAAAAAGCGCTAAACTGAGTCCAAGTATTGCTATTAATTTTTTCATCTTTTCTCCTTATGAATTACAACATGCACATCCGAATCCGTCATCGTCGTCATGGAAACTCTCTAAATTCAAATCTCCGCCGTTTCCTGAAATTATAGATTCTTTATATGCTATGGTTTCTCCGTTTAGTATTATAGTATAAAATATTTTACTTGTTGCCCTTACGGTGTTAATTGTCGAACAATATGTCTCAAGCGAACTTAACACCCATCTTTTTGCTATGATATTATCCGCATTTGATTCAAATTTATAAATGAAATGAAATTCCGTAAAAATTTTAGGGAAGGTGTCTCTTCTTTTAAATTCTATTTCCATTTGGGCGTTTTTTATATCATAGCCTTTATTTTTTGCCATTTCAACTACATCAAAAAGTGAGCAATTTCCCATACCTGTTATAAAAAGTTCAACCGGAGAATATTTTTCCGCGTCAATTACTAATATTTCTTTGCCGTTTGTGGCTTCATATTTTTTTCCGTCGATATGTCTTATTTTTATCATTTACTCTCCTTTAAAAACTTTTCAAAATATTTTATCTGCTCTTCAACCCTCTCAGGTGCCGTAGCCCCGTAACTCTTTCTGCTTTTCATTGAACTCTCCAGGCTCAAATCCAAGTCATCCCCGATTCTTTTATCAATTTTTTTAAGCTCTTCCAAACTTAAATCACTTAAATCCACTCCTTTACTCTCAGCCAAAGCCACCGCGCGTCCCGTGATATGATGAGCTTCTCTAAAAGGTACGCCTTTGTTTACCAGATAATCCGCTAGATCTGTAGCTGTCAGGTGACCTTTTTTACACGCTTCATACATTTTATCGGCGTTTACTTTCATGGTTTTTAACGTTTCTTTTAAAATCTCAAGTGAAATCAGGGCGTTTTTTACGCTGTCAAAAACAGGTTCTTTATCTTCTTGAGTATCTTTATTGTATGCTAAAGGAAGTCCTTTCATAACCGTTAAAAGTGCTATCAGATTTCCATAAGCTCTTCCGGTTTTTCCACGGATGAGTTCAGGTACGTCAGGGTTTTTTTTCTGAGGCATAATTGAACTTCCGGTAGAATATTCATCGCTTAAAGTAATAAAACCAAATTCGCTTGTCGACCATATTATAAGCTCTTCGGAAATTCTGCTGGCATGCATAAAAAGCATGGAAATATTAAATAAAATCTCAAGAGCGAAATCCCTGTCACTTACCGTATCAAGACAGTTAATAGTCGGTTCGTCAAATCCGAGTGTTTTTGTTGTTTCAAATCTGTCGATTGGGTGAGGTGTTCCGGCAAGTGCCGCACATCCAAGCGGGTTTTTATTGTTTCTGTTGTAGCTTTCCATAAATCTTTCATAATCCCTTTTAAACATACTAGCATATGCCAGCATATGATAAGCAAAACTTATCGGTTGTGCGTGTTGGAGGTGTGTCATTCCGGGAAGCAGGGTATTTTTATGTTCTTTTGCGATATTAACAAACACTTCGATAAGCTCTTTTATTTTATTTGCCAAATCAAGGTTTCTTTTTAAAACCCAGCGTCTGAAATCTACGGCCACCTGGTCGTTTCTGCTTCTTGCCGTATGAAGTTTTTTTCCTGTATCTCCTATTATTTCAATAAGTCTTTTCTCAATTGCCATATGAATGTCTTCATCGGCTATGTCCCATTTAAATTCTCCGTCTTCTATCTCTTTTTTTATTTGTAGAAGACCCTCTTTTATTTTATCCGCTTCATCCTGTGCAATTATTCCCTGTTTTGCCAGCATTTGAGAATGTGCTATGCTGCCTTCTATATCTTCTATGTAAAGCTCCTTATCAAACGGAATAGAAGCGTTAAATTCATCAAGTATTTTAGCGGTTCCGGTACTGAATCTTCCTCCCCATAATTTCATTATCAGCCTTTTTTGGTAGAATTATATCAAATGACAACTAAAGGTATAAAATGAACCCATATCTTATAAAATTGCTTTTTACAACCGCTTCTATTGAAAGATGGAACGACTTGCCAAGACCGTTTAAGTTTGTAGAACTTGATAAACAGGCCCATAAAATGATTATAGCTTATATTTTGGGGCATTATGAAAAAGATGTGGATTTTATTGAACTTATAAAGCTTGGAATAGCGGGAATTCTATACCGAGCCGTATTAACAGATTTGAAATCTCCCGTGTATAATTACCTCAGAAAAAGAAAGGGAAAAGAACTTGATGAATTCGTAGTTAATAAACTCAAAGGAACTGTAGATAATGAAATGCTTGAATATATAAAAAAATATAACAATATTGATTCGATTGAGAGGAGAATTTTATCAGCTGCGAGTTATATATCAAGCAAATGGGAATTCGATTTTATTTATAATTTTGCTAAAAACACATACGGAATTGAAGAAATTAAACAAAATATTGAAAATGAGCTGGAAGATTATTATGACCTTGAAGGTGTCAGAATTCTTTCCTTGAAAAGAAAAACATATGATTTTATTACTCTTTGCGGTAATATGAGGTTTCAAAAAAGATGGGCTAATACTCCGAGAGTTCCTGAAACATCGGTTCTTGGGCATATGCTTTTCGTTGCCATTATCGCATATCTACTTACTAAAGAATACGGGGGTAACCCGAATAAAATTTATTATAATTTTTTTACAGGGCTTTTTCACGATCTTCCGGAAGCTCTTACAAGGGATATAATCGCTCCTATAAAACAGGGAGTGGCTGGACTGGATAAAATTCTTAAAGAATATGAAAATATGCTTATTGAAGAGAAAATTTTGCCTTTGGTTCCTAAAAATATTCAAAAAGAATTAAAAATTTTGATTACGGAAGAATTTGCGAACAAATTAATAACTGATAGAGGCTATAAAATTGTCGATGTTGCCGAAGATTTACTCGGAACAAAAGGAATTGACGGAAGTCTGGTAAAAGCGGCCGATCATTTTGCTGCTTTCGTTGAAGCGGTAATGAGTATAAATCACGGTATAAAATCACCGGAACTCGTAAATGCTGTTGAATATCTTGAAAACAGATATAAAGATAAAAAAATTTATTCGATTAGATTAGATAAATATTTTAACAAAAGATTTTTAAATGATTAAGAAAAGTCTTGTTTTTATCGGAGCGTTTTTATTCGGTTTCAGTGATTTTTATACTTATACCATAAAGATGAATTACAAAGAATATTCAAGCGGGCGAGTATTGGATAAAGATTATACCGATTTTGGTGATTTGATCGGTATCGGATATAAATTTGAAAAGTTCGAAGGCAGATATTCTTATTTCTTAAAAACAGAATTTGCTTACGGCAGTAGTTATTATAAAGGGGCCACATGGGGTGGTAAGCCGTTATCTACGAAACAGGAAGATGTTTATATAATAAATTTTGAAGGAGGTTTGGGCCTTAGGTATTTCAATTTTATTTTAGGATATAGGGAATGGAATAGGGGGAAAAGCAATAATCCCGGAGATTATAATGAAAAGTATTATTGGCCTTATTTTGGAATAAGGTACAGATATGAATTTTATTTTGAAAAATTAGCATTTTTACCTGAAATTTCTTATCAAAATGCTATAAGTCCGAAAATTAAAGTGGAACTTGGAAACCAGCCTGTTTTAGATTTGGGGGAGACTTCCGGAATAAAAGTCGAAATTCCTTTTGTATTTAGAAAAGATAATTTATATTTTAAAGTTTTTTATAGATATCAGTATTGGCATATAAACCGCTCTGATAGCGGATTATTGAGAATTAACGGTAAAGTTTATGAAATATACGAACCTGAAAGCGAAACGATAAATCAATATCTTGGAATAGGAATTTTGTGGAAATTTTAAAAAAAAGAGGGGTTAAAAAATAGATAGTAAAACCCCCGCTGCCACGGCACTACCGATAACTCCGGCTACGTTAGGACCCATGGCATGCATTAGTAAAACATTCGTAGGGTCTTCTTTCATTGCTTCTTTGTTAGCAACTCTTGCCGCCATCGGTACTGCGC
>Ga0256838_1000598_pt1 | contig 20963 bp, 18 predicted proteins | sample 4571419metaG_FD_185978 | JGI IMG/M metagenome (GOLD analysis project Ga0256838, IMG submission 185978) | Hydrothermal vent microbial communities from Guaymas Basin, Mexico - 4571-419 | ecosystem: Environmental > Aquatic > Marine > Hydrothermal vents | place: Mexico: Guaymas Basin | collected...
GGAGTTGAAATTGAAGATGATGTTTTTTTAGGACCTTCTATGGTTTTTACAAACGTTATAAATCCAAGAGCTTTTATTCAAAGAAAAGATGAGTTTAAAAAGACTTTATTAAAAAAAGGATGCTCAATTGGAGCAAATGCTACAATTGTTTGTGGTGTGACTATTGGAGAATATGCCTTAATTGGTGCAGGGGCTGTTGTAAATAGAGATGTAAAACCGTATGCGCTTATGGTTGGAGTACCTGCAAGGCAAATCGGCTGGGTTGATAAGGCGGGTAACAGAATGGAATTCGATGAAAACGGTGTAGCTATAGATAGTTTTGACGGTACTAAATATGTTATAATTGATGGAGAAGTAAAGGTGGTAGGAGAGTGAATAGTGATTAGTGAAGAGTAAATAGTGTATTGGTAAAAAAATTTATCAGTTATAAATATATAAAGCTTAAGGGGATTAGATGCAATTAACAATAAATATACAAAATGAAAAACTAGCGGAAAAGATTATACGGTTTTTAAAATCTTTTCAAGATAAAGGTGTTGAAATTTTAAATTATCAAGAAAAAAAAGATAATTTAGTTAACAAAAAGCGGGATGAAGAGTTTACAAAAAAACAATGGAAAGAAATTGTTATGAATACGCATTCTGCAGATAAAGACGATGACGAATACTTATATGAAGCAGCTTGGGAGTTTTATAATGAAAAATATTCTGGTTGATTTAAACATTTTACTTGATTATTATGAATATGATAGGAGAAAAAAGTATCCTGAGTCAGTAAAAGCATTTGAGTGTTTAAAAAATAAAAATTATGCTTTTGTTTCAGTTTCAAGTTTGGATAATTTTGAGTTTATCAAAAATGGGCTTATAAAAAAAACTTTTCCAAATTTATCAAAAAAAGAGAGATTAGAAAAAATACATTATGCAATAAAGGAAATAGTTTCTTTTTTTAAAATAGCAAAAACTCCGTCATATATTAATATTGATTTTGACGATATTGAAGACTCTCAAATAATAGCTAGCGCAAAGGCAATTGATGCTAAAATTATTACAAGAGATGAAAAATTACTTCAAAAATATCCTGATATTACAATTTCACCACAAAAACTCTTATCTCAAATCACCAATCATCAATCGCCAACCACTAATATAGATTTCGCAAACCTAAAATACCAACATACTTTATATCAAAGCGAAATAGAACAAGCGGTGGATAAAGTCTATAATCACGGGCGCTTTATTATGGGACCTGAAATAAATGAGCTTGAAGAGAAACTTTGTGAATTTACAGGGGCTAAAAATGCTGTTACTTGTTCATCTGGAACAGATGCCTTGCTTCTTGCAATGATGGCGCTTGATGTAAAAGAAGGAGATGAAATAATTACGACTCCTTTTACTTTTATAGCAACGGCTGAGACGATAGCACTGCTAAAAGCAAAACCTGTATTTGTTGATATTGATGAAACTACTTATAATATTGACCCTAAAAAAATAGAAGAAAAAATCACTTCTAAAACAAAAGGGATAATATCAGTTAGTCTTTACGGACAGCCAAGTGATTTAGATGAAATAAATAAAATTGCTAAAAAACATAACCTATTTCATATAGTAGATGGAGCTCAATCTTTTGGAGCTACATATAAGCAAAAAGCAGAAGTTCATAATTGTGATATATATACCACGAGCTTTTTCCCTGCAAAACCTCTTGGATGTTATGGAGACGGTGGAGCAGTTTTAACAAACAATGATGAATTGGCTGAAAAAATGAAAATGTTAAGAGTACATGGACAGAATAAAAGATATCATCATAAATATATCGGACTAGGTGCAAGGCTTGATACTATTCAGGCTGCAATATTATTGGTTAAATTAAGACACTATACAGAAGATTTGGCAAAAAGGCAGGAAGTAGCAAATAAATATAATGAAAAATTAAAAGTTAAAAGTGAAAAGATAATATTGCCTTTTGTAAAAGAAGATAGAACATCTGCCTGGGCTCAATATAGTATAAGGGTAAATAATAGAGATGAACTTCAAATAAAGTTAAAAGAAGCCAGTATTCCATCAGCTGTTCATTATCCAATGCCTCTTCATCTGCAGGAGTGTTTTGAGTATCTTGGATATAAAAAAGGAGATTTTCCTGTGGCTGAGAGGGTAAGTGAAGAAATAATGAGTCTTCCTATGAATCCGTATTTGAGTGATGAAGAGATTGAGTATATCACTTCTACTTTGAAGGATATTGTAAAATGAAAATTTTAACAATTCTTGGAGCGAGACCTCAGTTTATTAAAGCAGGAGCAGTCAGTAGAGAAATAGCTAAACATAAAAATATAAAAGAAATATTAGTTCATACAGGTCAGCACTATGACAGTAATATGAGCGATATATTTTTTGAACAGATGAAAATTCCAAAACCGGATTACTATCTGGGAATTGGAGGTAAAACTCATGGAGCTATGACAGGACAGATGATAGAGAAAATAGAAGAAGTAGCATTTAAAGAAAAGCCTGGTATTATTATGGTATATGGTGATACCAATTCTACTCTTGCAGGAGCAATTGTAGGAAGCAAACTTCATATTCCAATTGCTCATATAGAAGCAGGACTTAGAAGTTTTAATATGAAAATGCCAGAGGAAGTTAATAGAATTTTAACAGATAGAGTAAGCAAATGGCTTTTCTGTCCGACAGATACTGCTGTTGAAAATTTAAAAAAAGAAGGATTTGATAGTTTTGATTGTAAAATTATAAAAAGCGGAGATGTAATGCAAGATGCCGCTTTGTTTTACAGACAATATGCAAAAAAACCTGAAAATATAGAAATAGAAGGAAATTTTATTTTATCAACAATTCATAGAGCTGAAAATACAGATAATGAAAAAAGATTAAAAAATATTTTTGAAGCTCTTGAAGTTATAGCAAAGGAAAAGCAAGTAATCTTGCCACTTCATCCAAGAACTAAAAAAATTATTCAAAATTTAGGCTTGGAGTTAAAAAATATTACAATAATAGAACCTGTTGGATATTTAGAAATGGTGTGGCTTTTAGATAATAGCGATATGGTCATAACTGATAGCGGAGGACTTCAAAAAGAAGCTTTTTTCTTTAAAAAACCTTGTATTACTTTAAGAGATGAAACCGAGTGGGTTGAACTTATAGAAAATAAATTTAATGTATTAGCAGGTGCTGATAAAGAAAAAATTTTGGATGTTTATAAGAACTTTGAATTTAATGATAATTTTGAAATTGATTTATATGGTAATGGTAAGGCAAGTGAGAGAATTATTAAGGAGTTATTGAGTTGAAATTTATTGATATTCCTATAGTAAATCATTCATTAAAGTATAATCCTTCTTTAGATGGAATTAGAGGAATAGCTATACTTGGAGTATTACTTTTTCATATATGGCCTGAATATTTTTATTATGGGTATTTAGGAGTTGATTTATTTTTTGTATTGTCGGGATATTTAATAACGAATATTATTTACACAAAATTAAATAAAAATAGTTTTAGTTTTAAAGAATTCTATAGAAATAGAATAAGAAGAATTTTTCCGGCAGTTATTATTGTTCTTTTATTTACTGTTATTATTGGATATTTATTTTTATTTCCTAGTGAATTAAAAGACCTAGGGCATCATATTAAATCATCTGCATTCTTTTATGAAAATTTCAGACTTATTAATGAAGTAGGATATTGGGATAAAGCAGCTCAATTAAAACCGTTACTTCATTTTTGGTCACTTTCAGTAGAAGAGCAATTTTATATTTTTTGGCCTTTTATTATATATTTAATTTATAAATTTAGATTAAATTTATTATATTCTCTTTTAACATTATTTATTATTTCTATCTTAGTAAGATTTTTTTTAGATATTGATACTTTTTATCATTCACTTGCTCGATTTTGGGAATTGATTTTAGGTGGGTTATTATATGCAATAAGCAGTAAATATAATTATGAGATTTCTAAAAATAATATAATTTTATCAAATAAACTTTTGGTATTTTTAGGTTTAATTAGTTTTCCTTTATACCTTTGGCATTATGTGATTATTAGCTATATGTATATATTTGGATTAAATGTTCAAAAATATGGCATAATTATAATTATTGTAAGTATTGTTTTATCTTATTTAGTTTATAGATATGTAGAATTGTATTTTAGAAAACAAAATAGTTATAAAATTGCATGTGGATTGTTTATTATTTTGTTTTTGATAGGTATGATAGGAGATTATATTTATAAAAAAAATGGATTACCAAATAGAAACCATTTAATAGATAATAGTAAGTGGCAAAAGCAATTTATTAGGGAAAGTGCAAAAAATCAAAAAGGTATTATTTTAACTAAAAAAATATTAGGATATATTCCAAATAATGATTATATTAAATCAACCTCAACTGATATATCAAAAAGATATATAGTGATAATTGGTGATTCTCATGCACATACATCATATCCTGGATTTGCAAAACTTGCTAAAAAATATGGATATGAAATATTATTAGTTGCTAATTCATCTTGCCCACCATATATAGGGGGAGCGATGGGTAAAAATTTAGAGGATCTAAAACAATGTCAAATAAAAATAGATAATATATATAGAATTTTGAATAGTAAGTTAAAGATAGAAAAAGTTATTTTTGCTACTAGAGGAACTTGTTATATGTATGATATTGGATATGGAATAGTAGATGGTGGAGGTAAACCCTATAACTATCATTATAAGGAATATTTTGAAGGAATAAAAAATTATGATCAAAAATTAATTTTTTTTAGAAATCTTGAAAATACATTTAAATTCTTTGAAAATAAGAATTTTCATTTATATTATTTACTAGAGAACCCAGAACTTGGGTTTTCTCCAAAGAATTGTATGATAAGGCCGTTTAATATATTTCCTTTGGTTTGTAGAATAAAAAAAGAAGATTTTCTAAATAGACAAAGAGAGTATAGACATTTTGTATATAAAATATCTAAAAATTATAAAAATATACATCTATTGGATCCAAAAGATTTATACTGTGATGATGAGTATTGTTATGCAGTTAAAGATGGGAAAATGCTTTATGCAGATGATGATCATCATAGTATAGATGGTAGTATAATTCAAGCAAAATATTTTGAATATAAGGTTTTTAATGAGAAGTAAACTAAAGTTAAGAAGTGAATTTACAAAAAGTGTATTAACTTTAATAACAGGTACTACTATTGCACAGGCTATTCCTATTGCAATAAGTCCTATTCTTACAAGACTTTATACACCAGAGGATTTTGGGGTATGGGCTTTATATATAAGTATTTTAATGGTTTTGGGGAATTTAGTAGCAGGAAAATATGAACTTGCTATTTTAGTTCCTAAACATGATGTTGAAGCAAAGAATATTGTTTTATTATCTTTGTTATTTGCAATTGTTTTTTCAATAATTTTATTTATTTTAGTTTTTATATTTCATTCGGAAATTTTAAAAGTTTTTAAAAATGATGATATATCTTTTTGGTTATACATTTTGCCTTTTAATATATTTTTAGTTTCGGCTATTTCTATTTTGTATTTTTGGAATAATAGAAAGAAAAAATATAAATTGTTAGCAAAAAATCAAATTTTACAAAGTTCTAGCCAAGGAATTGTGAATTTAGCTATAGGGTTTTTTAGTAAAATTAATGCAGGTTTGATAATTGGAACATTAATTGGTAATATTATGAGCTTTTTATTTATGTTAAAACATTCAAAAAAAGATTTAATTGTAAACTTTAGTAAACTTAGATTATTTTATGTAATGAAGAAATATAAAAAATTCCCATTGTTTATGTTACTATCTGGTTTATTAGAAAATGTTTCAGCTCAACTTCCTATATTTTTTTTAGGTAGTTTTTTTGGTAGTGGTATAGTAGGATTTTATTCTTTATCTCAAAGAATTGTTAGAATTCCTATTATGCTTATAGGAAGTTCAATAGGTAATGTTTTTAGACAAGAAGCAAGTGAGCATTTAAATAAATATGGTAATTGTGAAGAAGTTTTTTTAAATACTTTAAAAAAATTATTGATAATTTCAACTTTGCCTTTTATTGTTTTTTATTTTATAGCTCCCTATTTATTTGAATTTGTGTTTGGAGAAAAATGGAGAATAGCAGGAGAATATGCACAAATTTTAACACCACTATTTTATTTACAATTTATTGTGAGTCCTTTGAGTAATATGTTTATGATAGCCCAAAAACAACAGTATGATTTAATTATGCAAATTTACTTAATAGTGAGTGTTACTTTATCTTTTATTATTGGGTATAAATTTTTTAATGATGTTAAAATTACTTTATATATATTTACATTTGTATATAGTTTAAAATATATTTTTGAATTTATTTTATCTTATAAATTTTCAAAAGGAAAATGATGATAACAATAATTAATTATGGAATGGGAAACTTAGGTTCTGTTGCTAATATGATAAAAAAAGTTGGTGGGAAAAGCATAATTACTTCTAATAAAGAAGATATTAAAAATGCAAAAAAAATTTTACTTCCAGGAGTTGGTGCTTTTGACAATGCCGTAAAAAACTTGAAAAGTTTGGATTTATGGGATTTAATAAAAGAGAAAGTTTTAGAAGAGAAAATTTCTATTATAGGGATTTGTCTTGGAATGCAACTTTTAACAAAAGGAAGTGAGGAAGGGGATTTAGAAGGATTTGGATTTATAGATGCTTATGCTAAAAAGTTTAAATTTGAAAACAGTGATCTAAAAATTCCTCATATGGGTTGGAATATAGTAAAACTACAAAAAAAATCTAAACTTTTTGAAGGTATGGAAAAAGAGGAGAATAGATTTTATTTTGTTCATTCTTTTGCAGTTGAGTGTTACAATAAAGAAGATATTTTAACTATTACAAATTATGGATATGATTTTGTGTCAAGTTTTGAAAAAGATAATATTATAGGATGTCAATTTCATCCTGAGAAATCTCATAAATTTGGAATGAAATTATTTAAAAACTTTGTGGAGAAATATAATGCTTAGAACGAGAGTAATACCAGTTTTACTTTTACATAATAAAGGTTTAGTAAAAACAATTAAATTTAAAAATCCTAAATATGTAGGCGACCCTATAAATGCTATAAAGATTTTTAATGAAAAAGAAGTTGATGAACTTATATTTTTAGATATTGATGCTTCAAAAGAAAATAGAGGACCAAATTTTAAATTGATTGAAGCTTTTGCAAGTGAATGTTTTATGCCTGTTTGTTATGGAGGTGGAATTACAAAAATAGAGGAGATAAAAAAAATATTTTCGCTTGGAATTGAAAAAGTATCACTAAATTTATCAGCACTTGAAAATCCAAATCTTATAAAAGAGGCAGTAGATATTTTTGGAAGTCAAAGTATAGTAGTAACAGTTGATATTAAAAAATCTCTTTTTGGAAAGTATCAAATTTATAATCATAAAACAAAAAAAACATTAAATAGAAATTATCTTGAATATATTAAAGAGTTGGAAAATTTAGGGGTAGGAGAAATTTTAATAAATAGTGTAGATTTAGATGGTACAATGAAAGGATATGATATAAAATTATTAAAAAGTGTTACGGAAAATGTAAAAATTCCTGTTATTGCTTGTGGAGGAGCAGGAAAATTAGAAGATTTTAAAGAAGCTGTCCAAAAAGCAAAAGTTTCAGCGGTGGCAGCTGGAAGTTTTTTTGTGTTTCAAGGAAAACATAGAGCAGTTTTAATAACTTATCCTAAATATGATGAATTGTTAAAATTATTTGAAGGAGAAAAAGATGAGTAAATATCAGATATGCACAAATTGTGTAATGGATACAACAGACCCAGATATTACTTTTGATGAGAATGGAGTTTGTAATCATTGTAGAAATTTTTATGAAAATATAAAACCCATTTGGGACTCTTTAACAAAAAAAAAGTTAGATAAACTTATAGAAAAAATAAAACAAGAGGGAAAAAATAAAGAGTATGATTGTGTAATAGGGCTTAGTGGAGGTGTTGATAGTAGTTATTTAGCTTATTATCTTAGAAAAAATTATCCAGATTTAAGAATACTTGCTATTCATGTAGATGGTGGATGGAATAGTGAATTAGCAGTTCATAATATAGAAAATATTGTAAAAAAGCTTGATATTGACTTACATACAGAAGTGATAAATTGGGAAGAGATGAAAGATTTACAGCTTGCATATTTTAAATCGCAACTTGCAAATCAAGATGTGCCACAAGACCATGCTTTTTTTGCTACACTTTATCATACAGCAGTGGATAAGTTTAGGATAAAATACTTTTTAAGTGGGAGTAATTATGCAACAGAATCAATTCTTCCATTTGCATGGGGGTATGATGCAATGGATGGAACACAACTTAAAGCAATTCATAAAAAATTTGGAAAAATTCCATTAAAAGATTATAAAGTAATTACTTTTTTTGAAAGGTTTATTTATTATCCACTTATTAGAGGTTTAAAAATTGAAAAACCTTTAAATTATATAGATTATCATAAAGATAAAGCAAAAGAAATTTTAATGAAAGAAATTGATTGGAGAGATTATGGAGGAAAACATCATGAAAGTGTATTTACTAAGTTTTTTCAAAGTTATTGGCTTCCTACAAAATTTGGTTACGATAAAAGAAAAGCTCATCTTTCAAGTATGATTTTGGCAGGACAAATAACAAGAGAAGAAGCTTTAAAAGAACTTGAAAAACCAGCTTATGATATAAATAAATTAGATGAAGATATGGAATATTTATCTAAAAAACTTGGAATTAGTGTAAATGAATTTAAAGAGATTATGTCTCAACCAAATAAATATTTTACAGATTATCCAAATGAATATAGATGGTATAAATTAGCAAGAAAAGTTTATAGATTTTTAAAAGGTAAAAAGTGAAAAATTTACAAGTTACCTTAACGAATGTAAAAAATGAATCAAGATTATTTAAAGAGAGTAGATCATTAAAAAAAAATCTCTTTTCTTTTATTCAAATAGTCGGATTATGGGAAAAAGGACTTGAAAAACACTCTGTATTGCAAAAAGATATTTTAATAGATAGAATTGATTTAAAAAGTAGAAGATTACCTAAAAGTCTTTTCTTTCAGCTTATGAAGTATTTGGAGTTTTTATTTACGATACTTTTTAAATATAAAAAATATGATGTAATTACAATTCACAGTTTAGGACTTTTACCAATAGGAGTATTATATAAGTTTATTTATAAATCTAAACTTGTATATGACGCACATGAATATGAAACAGAAACCCATAATTTAAAAGGAATTAGAAAAAAGTTATCTAAAATATTAGAAAAATTTCTTATAAGATATGCAGATAAAGTTATATGTGTAAGCGAATCAATAGTTAATGAATATAAAAAATTGTATCCTTTTATTGAAAAGCCAGCACTTGTTTTAAATACTCCACCATATAAAAAGATAGAAAAAAAAGATTTATTTAGAGAGAAATTTGGAATAGGAAAAGAAAGGACAATATTTTTATATCAAGGTGGATTAAGTAAAGGAAGAGGAATAGAGATATTGATAGATACATTTAAAAGTATAGAAGATGATAAAGCTGTAATAGTATTTATGGGATATGGACCATTGGAAGAAGAGGTAAAAAAAGCAAGTAAAGAGTATGATAATATATATTTTCATTCGGCAGTATCTCCAGATGTATTGCTTGATTATACAAGCAGTGCTGATTTTGGTATATTATTTTATGAAAACAATTGTTTAAATCATTATTATTGTTCTCCAAATAAAATGTTTGAATATTTAATGGCAGAAATCCCTGTAATAGTATCAAATTTATATGAAATGAAAAGATTGGTTGAAAAGTATAAAATAGGAGTAGTGGCAAAAGAAAATAGTGTAAAAGGATTAAAAAAAGCTATTAAAGAAGCTTTAAAATTAAATAAAGAAAAATTAAAAGAAAATATAAAAAAAGTAAAAAAGATTTATAATTGGGAAGAGCAAGAGAAAGTTTTGTTAGAGGTTTATAAAGGATTAAAATGAGTGTGGAATATCTTGAAAATGATTTAGACAAAATTGAATATTTATCAAATATATTAAAATCAAAAGCAAGAGGCAATAAAGTTTCAAATGATGATTATCAAAAGTTAAGAGAAGAATTATTAGGAAATTCTAAATTAAAAAATTTATTACCAAGTTTTATAAAAACAAATCCTGATATTAAGAGTTTTTGGGCTTTTATAAAACAAAAACACAAAACTTATGATGAAAGAACAAATTACATAGATAAAGAGTTTGAAAAAGTAGTTAGTTTTTTAAAAAATGACAAACTTTTATTAAATGTTGAAGAAAAATATATCAATAAAGAAAATTTAAAACAAATATTAAAAGAATATTTTGATAAAAATGAGATAATTAAAAATATTTACGGAGAGTTTAGACTTATAAATAAAAATATTGGAAGTGGAGGGACTTCTGTTGTTAAAGAATTTGAATTTAATAATAAAAGATATGCTATTAAATTTTTATTAGAAAATATTTCTAAAAAAGAAAGTAGAGCTTATAAAAGATTTAAACAAGCTCATTTAAATCTTTTGTCTATTCAACATAGAGGGGTTGTATTGCCTCAAATACATTTAGATAAGTTGGTTATAAATGAAAATATTGTAATTCCTTATATTGTAATGCCTGTAGTCGATAAAACATTGAAAATATATATTAAAGAAAAGAAAAAAAATAACGAATTTAACTTCAATATATTTGAAAAAATTTTTCAAAGTTTGTTAGAGCTTATAGAAACTATACATCAACATAATATTATTCATAGAGATATAAAGCCAGAAAATATATTTATATTAAATAAAAAATTTGTATTAGGTGATTTTGATATCGCTAAATTTGACAAAGAGGAATATATTAAATTAGTTGAAACTCAAAAAAATGAAAGATTAGCAAATTTTCATTTTTCTGCACCAGAGCAAGTTTTAAGAGATGTTGATGAAATTGGATTTGAAACTGATTGGTATGCTTTTGGACAAATTTTATATTGGATGATAATGGATAAAACTTTAAGAGGACAAGCACAAATTACTTTACCAAATGAATATAAAAAATATGAGAAGTTAATTAAGAAATTATTATCAGAAAATCCAAAAGATAGACCTAAAAATAAAGATGAAATTTTAAAAATTGTAGATAATAATGAAAAGCTTTCACCAGAAGATATTTTATGGGAATTTGAAAATATTATTTTTAAATATATGAGTGAGTTTGGACAAAGTGGAGAGGGTATAAAAAAATTTGATAACCAAAAAGATATTGATGAAATTATGCAAGATTTGGCTGATAATTATAAAAAGCTAAATTTATGGTGGTCTCAAGGAGTGCCAGATAATCCAATTAAAAATATTAAAAAATTAAATTTTTGTGATAGATGTTGGCTACTTGATAAGTTTGAAATTAAAATTAAAGCTATATGGATATTTAAACATTATTACAATTTAGGATGTAGTCTAATTATTATAGAAACTGATAAATTAGACTCTACAAATGTTTATGATAGAGTATATGAAGAGGAAGAAGTAGTTTTATTTGATGAAAAATATATAGATAGAAAATATTTTGATACTGGATGGGCTATAATTGACGGAAAAAGGGTTAAATTAGATAGTAGTGCAGAAGTTAGGATTAGGGTTACTAATAATACATTATTTTTTATAGCTCCACAAAATGGTCCTGTGATTATTTATGAAAAGATGTTTAAAGAAATAATTAAAAAATATAAAATTAATAAAATTTTTGATAAAGATAATGTTTTAAACATTTTAAAAAACATCCAAAAACCAAAATGGGATAATTATTGAAATGGTTCAAGGCATTTTTTTAAGTAGTGCGATTTTAATTATTTCATTGTTTTCTGTTTATTTATCTTTTAAATTACTTAAAGCAGCAAGTGGAAATATAAAAATACCATATATCTCAGTATTTTTTTGGTTTAAATATTTAATTTTTGCATATATAGGCTCAGTAATATTAAATATAATTCCTCAGGAATATGAAGCAAATTTAGGAGTATATCAAAGAAAAGATATTCTTTTTACTACTTGGTTATATACAACAGCTGGACTTTTTTTTATACCTTTAGGAATGTTTATAGCTAATCTTATTACCAAATATAAACCAAATTATTATACTAACAAGTTCTTACAAAATCCTATAATAATAGAAAAAAGAGATAAATCTATAATTATTTATATCTTAATATGGGTATTGTTTTTGATTTCTTTGTTTGTGTTTTTTTTATATTTAAAAAAAATTAATTTTAATATTCCTTTGTTAGGAATTTTTCAAGGTTTAGATGCTTCTAAATTGGCTTTGTTAAGAAGTGAAATAACTAATAATTTTAGTGGTAAGTATTATAGATATGCATTATTTATGAAGGATTTACCATTAATTTTATTATTAATTTCTTATTTTTATAAAAGAATCTCTTTTAAATGGAAAATACTGTTTATGATATTATTGTTTTATAATATATTTGTCTCAGTTATGGATATACAAAAAGCACCACTTATAAAATTATTATTGCTTTTAGGACTGCTTTATTTTTATGAGAGAAATAATGTTGATATTAAAAAGTTTTTGAAAATTATTTTTATTAGTTCTATTTTATTAATCTTAATGTATATGTTTTTTATGGGACATAAAGATAATTCTATTTTGGATATTTTAGCTCTAATTTTTCATAGGGTGTTTATTGGTTCTATAATTGCATTATATTGGATACAGTTATATCAAGAACAGTATGGTTATATTTATGGTGCTTCTTTTCCAAATCCTGCGAATATTTTTCCTTTTAAACATATCAATATCACAGTAGAATTGCAATATTTTGTTCATCCAGAGCTTTATGATTTAGGAATAGTAGGGTCAGCTCCTACAGTTTTTATAGCTGATTGGTTTATAAATTTTGGACCTTTAATAGCTCTTTTTTCTATGATTTTATTTGGTTTTATAATCCAAATATTGGATATCTATTTTATAACTAAGTTATCTAAAAGAAAAGATATATTATTATCAGTATTATATATTTTTTTAATTTATTATTTTGGAAGATATGCGGAAAGTAGTTTTATTGGAATATTGTTTGATGCTAATTTAATAATTCCTTCTTTTATGATAATATTTATTATTTTGATTAGAAATACTTTATTTAAAAGGAAAAAGATTGAAAAAAATAATTCATTTAACATCAGTTCATCCAAGGTATGATACAAGAATTTTTTTGAAGATGTGTAGTAGTTTGGCAAAAGAAAAAGATTTTGATGTAAGTTTAGTAGTAGCTGATGGGAAAGGAAATGAGATTAAAAATGGTATAAAAATTTTTGATGTTAGCAAGCCAAATAACAGGGTTGATAGAATTCTTAATATTACTAAAAAAGTTTTAAAAAAAGCTATAAATTTAGATGGCGATATTTACCATTTACACGATCCAGAGCTTATTCCAATAGGACTTAAACTTAAAAAATTAGGGAAAAAAGTTATATTTGATTCACACGAAGATGTCCCAAAACAGATAATTGATAGAGAATATTTACCTAAATGGATATTGAGAATTATATCTTTTGGATTAAACAGTTATGAAAAATATGCTTGTGAAAAGTTCGATGCAATAGTAGCAGCTACTCCAACTATTAGAGATAAATTTTTAAAAATAAATAAAAATAGTATAGATATAAATAATTATCCTATTTGGGGTGAGTTATCATTTGAGAAGATAGATTGGAGTATTAAGCAAAATTATATAATTTATGTAGGTGGTATAACAAAAATCAGAAGTATTAGAGAAATTATAAAAAGTTTAGGATTTTTAAGAGATATTAAATTAATTTTAGGTGGAAATTTTATTGAAAAAGAGCTTGAAATAGAAGTAAAAAATTATTTAGAATGGAAAAAAGTGGAATATAAAGGTTTTGTTGATAGAAAGAAATATAAAGAGTTATTAACAATATCAAAAGTAGGATTGGTTTTATTTTATCCATATCCGAATCATATTGATTCTCAACCAAACAAAATGTTCGAATATATGTCTGCTGGAATTCCGGTAGTTGCTTCTAATTTTCCGTTATGGAAAGAGATAATTGAAAAAAATAATTGTGGTATTTGTGTAAATCCCTTAAATCCAAGAGAGATAGCTGATGCAGTAAATTATTTGATAGAAAATCCAGAAATTGCTGAAAGAATGGGGAAAAATGGGCAAAAAGCAGTGATTGAAAAGTATAATTGGGACAATGAGTATAAAAAGTTATTGAATTTATATAAAGGTTTATTATGAATATTTGGTTAATTATGAGTGGTGAGCCACTTGAAATGTTTGGTGAAAGACCTCATAGGGTAGGAATTTTATCTAAAATGTTGGTTCAAAAAGGGCATAATGTTACTTGGTTTACTACTACATTTGATCATCAACATAAAAAATATCTATATAATGAAACTACTAAAATAAAAAGTGATTTTGGTGTGAATATGATATTTTTACACTCTGATACTCCATATTATAAAAATATTTCCTTTGCAAGGATAAAAAATCATAAAGAAGTTGGAGAAGAATTTTATAAAATTGCAAATAAATTAAAAAAGCCAGATATAATACTTACAGCTTTTCCAACAATAGATTTAGCTTATTATGCAGTAAAATATGCAAAAGAAAATACTATTCCAATAGTTGTGGATATTAGAGATTTATGGCCAGATATTTTTTTGGATGTATTGCCAAAATTTTTAAAACCTTTTGGGAAAATTCTTTTAAATGATTACTATAAAAAAACTAAATATATATTTCAAAATACTTATTCTATAACTTCTATGACTGATAAGTTTTTGCAATATGCTTCAAAATTCGGATATAAAATAACAAATAAAGATAAATCATTTCCGTTTGGATATCCTTTGTATAATTTATCAAAAATAAAAGAAGAAAAAAGTTTAAAATCTTTAAAAGATAGAGGAGTTAATTTTAATAAATTTACGATTTGTTACTTTGGAACAATTGGAAAACAATTTGATTTTGAACCGCTTATTGAAGTTGCAAGAGAAGTTAAAGATATTCAGTTTTTAATATTTGGAAATGGAAATGAATTTAATTCTTTAAAAGAAAAAACGAAAAATTTAGATAATTTTAAAATACCAGGGTGGGTGAATCAAGATGAAATTTGGAGTATAATGAAATATTCACAAGTTGCTATTGCTCCTTATATCAATAAAAAAGATTTTTTAAATTCTATTTCAAATAAATCAATTGAATATTTAGCTGGTGGTCTGCCTATTTTATCAAGTATAGAGGGAGTTTTAGGCGAATTAATAACAAAAAATAAATGTGGATTCGTATATAAAAATAGCAGTGATTTAAAAGAAAAAATTTTTTTATTAAAAAATAATCAAGAATTATTGGAGCAAATGTCAAAAAATGCTAAAAAATTGTTTGATGAAAAATTTTCTGCTGATAAAGTTTATAGTGATATGATAGAGTATTTAGAAAATATTGTAAAGGAATATAAAAATGTATAAAGTATGGATAAGAGGTAAAAATATAGATGAAGATAAAGCAGTAGTAAATGTGATGTCTCCAACAGCTCAATTCGGATTAAATGTATTTGAAGGAATAAGAGGGTATTGGAATGAAGATGAGGAGGTTTTATATATTTTTAAACTCAAAGAGCATATTGATAGACTTTTAGAGTCTTGTAAATTAGTTTCAATTTCAACTCCTTATACAAAAGAAGAAATTATAGAAGCTATTAAAAGTAATATAATTGCAAATAATTTTAAAAATACTGATATTGCTTTAAGGGTTACTGTTTTTGCTGATGGGATTGGTTCTTGGCATAGTGTGGAAAACTTTGATATGTTTGTATCTCCTATTAGAAGAAAAAGAACGGATATAAATAATCTAAAAGGATTAAAAGCTTCTATTTCATCTTGGCAAAGAATAAATGATAATATTTTACCACCAAGAGCAAAACTTGGAGCAAATTATATAAATGGTAGATATGCTTATTTACAAGCAAAGGCAGATGGATATGATGTTCCTTTATTTTTAGGAAATGATGGAAAAATTACAGAAAGTAGTGGAGCTTGTGTGTTTATAGTAAAAAATGGTAAGCTAATTACCCCTGATATAACTTCTTCAATTTTAGAAAGCATTACAAGAAAATTTATAATTGAATATGCAAAAGATATAGGATATGAAGTGGAAGAGAGAAAATTAGATAGAACAGAGCTTTATTTAGCTGATGAAGTTTTTTTAGTTGGAACTGCTGCTGAAATTACTCCTATTGTAAAAGTAGATAAATTTATTATTGGAAATGGAGAAGTAGGTACAATTACTAAAAAATTATTAAAAGATTATTTGGATATCGTATCTGGAAAAAATAAGAAATATATTAAATATTTAACACCTATTAAAGGATAAAAAATGAATTTAAATAGAGAGATTTTAGAAGAAATTGAGAAAAATGAAGGTCCAAGTTTTTATATAGCTGACTTAGATAAATTTAGAGAAAATTTTAAAAAATTATTAAGTACATTTAAAAAATATTATCCAAATACTAATATTGCTTATTCATACAAAACAAATTATCTTCCACAATTTTGTAAAATTATTAAAGAGGAAGGTGGATTTGCTGAGGTTGTTTCTGGAATGGAGATGAAATTAGCTTTAAAAGTTGGAAATAAATATAATCAAATACTTTTTAATGGACCTGTAAAAGAGATTGAATATGTTGAAGAATTACTTATAAATGGGGGGATTGTAAATATAGATTCTATTTATGAATTAAAAAAAATTATAGATATAGCTAATAAAAATAAAGATAAAATTTTAAAAATTGGAGTAAGATTAAATTTTGATGTAAAAGATGGAGTTATTTCAAGATTTGGATTTGATGTAAATGAAGATTATTTTAAAGAAGCATTAAATTTAATTGATAATACAAAAAATTTAAGTTTGGTAAGTTTGCATTGTCATTTTGCTACAAGATATTTAGAAACTTGGGAAAATAGAACAAAAGGGATGTTAGAAATTATAGATAAATATTTTAAAGATAGATTAGAAAATATTAAATTTGTGAGTTTAGGTGGAGGATTATATGGTGAAATGCCACAAGATTTAAAAAAGCAGTTTGATAAGTATGTACCTACTTTTGAAGATTATGCAAAAGTTTCTGCTAAGAAATTTGCTGAATATTTTGCAAATAAAAAGACTAAACCTACTTTAATTATTGAACCAGGAACAGCACTTGCGGCTAATGCTATGCAATATGTTACAAAAGTTGAATCAATTAAAAAACTTCAAGGAAAATATATAGCTACTCTTTTTGGGAGTACTTATAATATAAATCCAAAAGCAAATAGAAAAAAAGTTCCTATTGAAATTTATTCAAATAAGGAGCAAATGTATTTTAAAAACTTAGATTTTGCTGGATATACTTGTATAGAAAATGATTATCTTTATAGAGGATTTGAAGGAAATTTAGCAGTTGGGGATTTTGTAGTATTTAATGAAGTTGGAACATATTCAATAGTTATGAAACCACCTTTTATAATGCCTCAAGTTGCTATTGTTGAAATTGACAAAGATGGGTATAGAGTATTAAAAAGAAAAGAAACTTTTGATGATATTTTTAATACATATAAGGTATAAATAAGGTATAAAGATGTTGAGATTATTATATATTACAAATAATAAAGAGGTTGCAAAAATAGCTCAGAAGGCAGGAGTTAATTGGATTTTTGTTGATTTAGAGATAAAAGGAAAAAAAAATAGACAAAAGAATAGAAATACAGTAATTTCAGCTCACACTATTGAAGATGTAAAAAATATAAGAGAAGTCATTGATAAAGCAGAATTATTAGTTAGAATAAATCCTATTGGAGAGTGGAGTGAGCAAGAGATAAATGATGTTATAAAATCAGGAGCTGATATTATAATGCTTCCTTATTTTAAAACAAGACAAGAAATTGAAAAATTTATATATTTAATAGATAAAAGAGTAAAAACTTGTCTTTTAGTTGAAACAATGGAAGCAGTTGAAAATATTGATGAAATTTTGGAAATTGGAGGAATTGATTATATTCATATAGGACTTAACGATATACATATTCAAAGAAAAACATATTTTATGTTTGAGTTTTTAGCTGATGGATATATTGATATATTGGCAGAAAAATTTAAAAAAAGAAATATACCTTTTGGTTTTGGTGGAGTTGCTCATATGAAAAGTAATTTATTGCCATTAGCAAAAGATATTATTGCAGAACATTATAGATTAGGTTCAACTGGTGTTATTTTGTCGAGAAGTTTTATTCAATATAATAACCAAGATTTAAAAAAGTTTGAAAATGAGTTTATAAATAAAGTTCAAGAATTAAGAAATGTAGAAAAAGAATTACAACAAAAAGATAAAGATTTTTTTGAGAGGAATAAAGAAATAGTTAAAAGAGATATATATAAGATGAGAGATATAATAAGGAATAAAAATGCAAGATAAATTAATTAGATTTTTTGATATCCTGTTTTCAGGAATTGCTCTTATAGTTTTATTGCCTTTGTTAATTCCTGTAATGATTATTTTGAGATTTACAGGGGAGGGTGAAGTTTTTTATTTGCAAGAAAGAATTGGTAAAGATGGGAAACCTTTTAAACTTATAAAGTTTGCTACTATGCTTAAAAATAGTACTAATATTGGGAGTGGTGAGATTACTCTTGCAAATGATCCAAGAGTTTTGCCTTTTGGAAGAATTCTTAGAAAAACGAAAATAAATGAACTTCCTCAATTAATTAACATATTAAAAGGAGATATTAGCATAATAGGATGGAGACCTCAAACTAAAAAATATTATGATTTATTTTTAGAAAAAGATAAAAATATAATAGAAACTATTAGACCTGGATTATCTGGAATTGGTTCTATTGTTTTTAGAGATGAAGAGAGTATTTTTGCAAAGGTAGATAATCCTATTGAATTTGATGAAAAAATAATTACTCCTTATAAAGGAAAATTGGAAGTTTGGTATGTAAAAAACAGAAATATAAAGATATATTTTGAATTAATTTTTATAACTATCATTGTAGTTTTATTTCCTGATAAATTTAATGTGTTTGAGTATTATAAAACTTTACCACAACCTCCAAAAGAGTTAGAAAAATTTTTGTTAAAGGATAGGAAATGAACATACTAAAACTAATAGGAAGAGATAGTGAACTTTTTGAAGATGATATTAGAACATATGGAAAAGAACTTGATCAAATAATAAAAAATTCAAGATTTTTAGTAGTAGGAGGAGCTGGAAGTATAGGAAGTGCAGTTGTGAAAGAGATATTTAAAAGAAATCCTAAAAAACTACATGTAGTTGATATTAGTGAGAATAATTTAGTTGAATTAGTTAGAGATATTAGAAGTTCTCTTGGGTATATTGATGGGGAGTTTAAAACCTTTGCATTGGATATAGGAAGTGATATTTATGATGCATTTATAAAAAATGACGGGCAGTATGATTATGTTTTAAATTTATCTGCCCTAAAACATGTAAGAAGTGAAAAAGACCCATATACTCTTATGAGAATGATTGATGTAAATATTTTTAATACTGATAAAACTATATCTCAGAGTATTGAAAAAGGGGTGAAAAAATATTTTTGTGTATCTACAGATAAAGCTGCAAATCCTGTAAATATGATGGGTGCAAGTAAAAGAATTATGGAATATTTTTTAATGAGAAGAAGTTTAGAAATACCAATTTCAACAGCAAGATTTGCAAATGTGGCTTTTAGTGATGGTAGTTTATTATATGGATTTAACAGAAGAATAGAAAAAAGACAGCCAATTTCTGCCCCAAAAGATATAAGAAGATATTTTGTAACTCCAAAAGAAAGTGGGGAATTATGTCTTATGAGTACAATTTTGGGAGAAAACAGAGATATATTTTTTCCAAAACTCTCAGAAAAACTTCATTTAGTTACTTTTGCTGATATTGCAAGAAAATATTTACAAGAGCTTGGATATGAACCTTATGAGTGTGAGAATGAAGAAGAGGCAAGAGAACTTGTTAAAACTTTACCACAGCAAGGTAAATGGCCGGTATATTTCTTTAATAGTGATACAACAGGTGAGAAGAATTTTGAAGAGTTTTATACGGGAGATGAAGTTATTGATTGGGATAGATTTGCAAACATTGGAGTTATTAAAAATGAACCTATTTTTGATAATGAAAAGCTTGATTATTTTACATATAAAATTAATAAATTAAGGCAAAAAGGTTATTGGGAGAAAAAGGAGTTAGTGGATCTCTTTAATTTTATGATACCAAATTTTAATCATAAAGAAACTGGTAAATATTTAGACCAAAGGATGTAAAGTGCAAGATAAATTAATTAGATTTTTTGATATCTTGTTTTCAGGAATTGCTCTTATAGTTTCATTGCCTTTGTTAATTCCCGTAATGATTATTTTGAAATTTACAGGGGAGGGTGAAGTTTTTTATTTGCAAGAAAGAATTGGTAAAGATGGGAAACCTTTTAAGCTTATAAAGTTTGCTACTATGCTAAAAAATTCTCCAAATATGGGAACAGGAACGGTTACTGTTAAGAATGATCCAAGGGTGCTTCCTTTTGGGAGAATTCTTAGAAAAACAAAGATAAATGAGCTTCCTCAATTAATTAACATTTTAAAAGGGGATATGAGTATAATAGGCCCTAGACCTCAAACCTCAAGGTGTTTTTTAGCATTTCCTAAAAAATCTCAAGAGGCCATTAAGCAGGTAAAACCAGGGTTATCAGGAATAGGTTCGGTAGTTTTTAGAAATGAAGAGGAAATTTTAGGTGACCTTAATATTGATAGACTTAAATTTTATGATGAAGTGATTGCTCCTTATAAAGGAGAACTTGAAGAGTGGTTTATTAAAAATAGAAATCTTTATACTTATT
>Ga0256838_1000599_pt1 | contig 20943 bp, 16 predicted proteins | sample 4571419metaG_FD_185978 | JGI IMG/M metagenome (GOLD analysis project Ga0256838, IMG submission 185978) | Hydrothermal vent microbial communities from Guaymas Basin, Mexico - 4571-419 | ecosystem: Environmental > Aquatic > Marine > Hydrothermal vents | place: Mexico: Guaymas Basin | collected...
TTACTATTTTCATTTCTCTAACATATTGATATGCTTTATAATAATTCCCGTTAAAATCTTCCATGGCTATATACCCTATCAATAATATCTCACTGTTTGATACTTTTGCCCTTTTATCGTCTTTTATCCCAATTGTTTTTAAATATTCGTCAATTAAATAAAAAATTGTTATAATTCTTTGCTCCATAAAAACCTCCCAAAGCTTTTTATGGAGCTCTAACAATTTTTATTCCATTTTAACTAGCAATTTGGGTAAGTTTAATAATCATCTGCTTCAATCCAACCACCAAAACACATGACAACCTCCTTTCCTTAAGATATAATTGTTATTCCTTTCTCTTGCAATTTTAGAATTAAATTATGAGAATTTAAAATTTTAGTATTTGTTAAATCAATTGTTTTTAAAGAGTTTAATTGTAATATATTTTCTGGCAAAAAATCAATAGAAAGATAAGACAGATTTAGATGTTTCAATTTCTTGAGTTTCAATATTTCTTTTGGAAACTCTTTAACAGGATTAAATCCAATATTTAAATATTCTAAATTTGGAAATTTTTCTAAAAAATTCATATTATTAATTTTATTATTAAAAAAAATAAGTTTTTTTATTTTTAGATTTTCATTTTCTATTTTTATTTGTTCTATTCTATTTTTTCCAAAATTTAATGAAATAATATTGCTTGGTAATTCATCAAAATTTATAATTTCAAAAAAATTTGCTGTTAAATTTAAATATTCTAATAAAGTAAATCCTTTTAATGATGTAATATCTCTCAAACCATTAGATTTTAATTGAAATTTTACAATATTAGAATTTTTAGTTTTTTTTAACACTTCATTCATATTTATAGTTTTAACTCTATTTAAAATTACATTTTCCTGTATAATAGATGACAATAAATTTATTAGGAATTGTTTTTTTTGTTTAATTTTTAACTTATCTATTATGGAACTATATTCGTCTGTTTTTGATGTAAAGTCAACTGTTTGGAAGTTATTTTCTAAAAGTTGTTCTTTAGAAAAAAATATTAATTTATTTATTAATGGATTATAAATATCTTTTTTAAAGTTATGTCTATAATAATATAACAAACTTTCAAGCGATATTAATTCAGGAATAATTTTTAAAGGAAAAATATTTATTTGGACAGATAAAAATTTTAAAATATTATTTATTTGTTTAATTATAGTTGAATTTTTATTTATTTCTAAATCATAAACACCATAAAGATAAAAAAATAAATTTTTTCCTATATTATTTGCATTATTTGCATATTCATTCAAAAATTTTTCCCATTCATAATTTAATTCCTCTTCACCATATATAGGTATAAAAAAAACATCATTTTCACTTTTTTGAAATTTTTTTACTTTTAATATATGTGTTTTTTCAGTATTTGTTTTATTGCAAAAATTATCTATTAAATTTAATATAGCTATATTCTGACTTGAATAATAAATCAACAACTTTCCTTTTTTAATACTCAATTAATCTTCTATTATTGCTTTTAATTTTATAAAAGCGGACTTATTTTCTTCAGCTTTTAAATACACCCTTATAGCATAAAGTAAATCCGGAATTTTTTCCATTTCTTTTGGTTTTGAAACTTCTATCTCTATTCTAGAATTAATTTTTATATTTTTTTTAATAAAAAATTTAACAATTTCATTAATAATTTTAACATATCCTTTTGTTAAATTAACATCAGGATGTAATAAATTTCCATTTTCTTTTCTTAATATTAACAATCCTAGTAACACTTCTAATAATGAAACTAAAGTTTTTTCATATTTAATCTCCTGAGATGTTTTATACAAACAAAACACCTGTTGTAAATTATGCAATAAATATGTCAATATTAAAATAATATCTTTTTTTAAATTAAATACAAATTTGTCGCTTCTCCAAATTGCTACAGATAATATTTTTAAAAACTCAGGAAATCGATGTTCTTTAAAAATAGACAATAAATTATTAAATATCTCTATCTGCCAATCTAATTGTAAATCTCCTAATGATAACCCTAAATATAAATCATTTCCTCTTATTGACTCTATATTAATAGATAAGCTTACTAAATATTTTGCAAATTTTTTAGTTGTATCTTCCCTAATAGAACTTAAAAAAAATTTTAATTCTTTTTTTGCGTCTTCATCTGTATGAGAATTAAAAAACAATTCTTCAGCCAATAATATATATTCTCTCATTTTTTCTTTAAATTTAGTTGGAGTTTTTTCATCATTTAATGTCTTATTACTCCAAATTTTTAAAAGTGGAACTTTAATACTTCTTAAAGGTTTAATTAATTTTTGAGTTTTTTCTTTAAAACTTTTATTAGAATTTGAAATTAATAATCTTTCTTTAATTGCTTTTTTTATTAAATTTTCTATAAATATACTATCCAAGGTATCATATTGCCATATTATATATTTTCCATTAAATTTATTTGGATTTTTTTTATTTTGAACTAAATTTAAATATATTTTATCTCCAATGTTAACATTTTTAAAATCAATATTCTCATTAAGAAAATCACTGCTATGACAAAAAACATCTTGGTTTATACCATCAACTTTTACAAAATAAAAATAATTACCTTGTCTATCTTTTCTTATAGTAACGATAGTTCCTTCTTTCAAAGATAATAAAACTTCTTTTGTTTCCTTTTCAATAATAAAACTTGGAATATCATTAATTTTAAGCCACTCTAATCTTTCTAAAACCCATTCTAATAAATTAGAGACTTTTCCGTTTTTTATATCGTTTTCTAAATCATTCCAATCCTTTTTAGGAGGAAATTCTGGGTAAGGTAATTTATTATAAGTTTTTTGATGTTTTTTCCAAATAACTTTTAATGGCTTAATCCCTTTATTTAAAGGAATAAATTCTAAGTCATATGGATTCTCAGCGTCATAATTATAATTTAATACCAATTTGCACTCTATATCTTTATCAAATGGCATTTGAGATGATGTAATATAAGCATTAAAACCTATATCATCATTTTCAAAAATTAAAGGTAAATTCAGTTCTTTAACACCCCCAGGAATTAAAAAGTGCTCTTTTATTTCTAATTTATTATTTGTTAATTCGGTTGTATCATCAATCAAAACAAATTCATCATAATATCCATCTTTTAATATTTCTAATGATAATTTCGGCAAATGTTCTTTCCAAATTTTATAACCTTGGGACTCATATAAAACAATTGTTCTTAAATTTTTAATTTTTTTTCTTATTGGAATATTAGAAAATATAAAATCAACGTTTGATGTGAAAAGAGTTTTATTTGAATAAAATTTTTTAATTTCTTCAAGTTCTTCTTTATATTGTTTTAAAGCTAAAGAATCTTTTTTGTTTTTCTGATGAGGAAATAATAAAATATTATGATTAATAATATAATTTAAACCTTCTATTTGAAATTTTTTAAGTAATTCTAAATTTTCAAATTCAAACTCATCTAATAATTTTGTAGGATGTTTTTCTATATATAATCCGTTAGTTATATCTTTTAAATGTTTATCAAATTTTATTAATAAAGGAGTAACATAAATTTTATTATTAAACCTGCTTATATATAAAATAGTATCTTTTTCTTTATACTTTCCATCTAAAATATCACTAAATACAGCACAAACGCTTTCTGGAAAGTGTTTGGAGTTAATATATGCATTTATAGTCTTTCTAATTGGCATAAATTCAAAAGCATTAATAAAGTCTGGAACAATATAATAAATTTTATTAAATATTTTTTTAAAATCTTTCAAAAACAAACTTAAAACTTCCAAATTAAAAGAATTTAGGATATCAGGTAAAGTATAAATATTATTATTTATATTAATAAATTTTGTTCCATTACAATTAACAACTATCTCATCAACTTTTTGTTTTAAAGTTAATGGCATTTCAATCAAAACATATTCATCATCTTTATCTTTTTCTTTTCTTCTAGTTCCTGATTTCTTTACATAATTTTCATTAATTATTTGAGGCTTTTTTGCACAAAAAATAGGGGTTAAGTTAAATAGGTCTATATAAGCCTTTTCTGTTTTAGACATATAAAAACATTGATTTTTTGTAATTTCGTATCCACAGGTTATTAAAAAATCGGTTATAAAATTTCTAATATTCTTCCAATTTATTTCTTCTGAAATATCTAATTTTAAAGAATTTAACAACACTTTTTTAATAGTAGTTATTTTTAATTTTTTTATATCTATTATCATTGCTTGAGGAATAACTATTTCTGAAGTATAATATTGGAGCTGTTGAAATAATTCAAATAATAATACATATTTTTTTAACTTTTCATAGTTTTTAATATAAAATTTTATTTTATTAGGATAATCACCTAACCATTTATAAGCTTTAAATATTTTATGATATTCTTTATGATGTAATAAAACATTATTAGGAATAATTGATTTCTTTTCATTGATTAATAAAGAAACATCACTTTTTAACCATTTATTAATTATTCTGTATAAACTTTGAAACTCAGTTAAATCATCTCTTTTGTGATAAATTGAAACAATATCTTTTAAAAACTTTTTAAATAATCTATTTTCAGGAGTATCAAAAAATTTTTCTCTTTGAACTGCTAAAATTTTATTATCACTAAGTTTTTCTCTTAATGTTCTTCCCGGTTTTTTACTCAAATAACTTATTGTTTTACTATCAAATTCTTTAGCTTTTGATATATTTATTTTATTATGAGTTCTAATTATTTTATAATTAATATTTTCTATTATTTTTTTAATGGAATCTTCGGTATATCTCAAAATATAATAAAAATCATCATAAATAGTTTTGTCATTATAAGAAAATCTATTAACATTTTCCAAAAAAGTAAATAAATCAGTTTCATAATTAAAAGTACCTGTACTTTTATCAAATTCTAAATTTTTAAAAAGCCAAGAAATTGGCTTTAATTTATCTATTGGAAAATTTTTATTCATAATCCTCCCTCATATATTCGGCACTATTCCAAATGAATTGTCCGTACGGATTATTCTTTGCGTTTTGAAAATCTTTAGTAATAGAAAATTCATTTTCATGTAGAATATTTTCTATTTGTTGTAAGATTTCCTCTTCTTCACCAACTGTTTCGATGCCTTTTAATTTAGGCATCATTTTTTGAACCAATTGTTCTTCAAAAGCCAATTTAATGTATTTATTTAATTTATCCTTGTTATCTAAATAATGTCTAACTAACGGATGATTTTGAATATAAAATTCCATACTTTGCCAAACCCTATGACCAACAGCTCTATTTGTAGGTATTAAAATTTCATTGATTGTGTTGATTATTTCAACATATGGCTCTATCAATTCTTTTGGTAGATTTATTTCATTTTCTATCCATTTATTCCACATATTTCTGTGTAAGAACCTAAACTCTTCACTATTTAATTTTGATAATTTCTTTCTACTTTTAACTTTCTTAGGTCTTGGAAAATTGATAAGAAAACTTCTGTCTAACACTTTATCAGAAAGAGATTTTGTAGTTTCATCTTCATTCATTGTTCCAACCCAAATTAAATTGTCATCCAAAGGAATTTTATAAGGAGGTAATCCCGCTCCTAGTTTAATATCAATACTCACATTCTCTGAACCCCTTTTTATTTCATATTTGCTTAAAAATTCAGCAAAATAAAGTTCGATATGTGCTAAATTTAATTCATCTAATAAAATTAAATTCATACTTTCTTTTAATCCATATTCACTCTCATCTTTGCTTAAAGAAGTTTGAATCAAAAATCTTAATATATTAGTTGCATCAAATTTGTTTTCTATTGTATTAAAATATCCTAACATTGATTCAGGAGAATCCCAAGTAGGCTGAACAGCCTCTGATAAGAAATTAAAACCTCCAAAAAATGAATACAATTTAGGAAGTTCCGATTTACCAGTTCCACTAACTCCACTTAATATTGTTAATGGAGAAAAAGAAGCGCTTTTAATAGCTGTATGAAAAGCATATAGTAATCTTTTTGGATATTTTACACCATATGCTGAGATATTATTATAGATATTTTCTAAATAATCTAATTCATTATCTATTTTTAATTCATTTTCTAATCTTCTATGAATATAAGGGCTTTTTTTAATTTCTTGTATTCTTAAATCTAACTCTTTGCCCGTTGAATAAATTGAAGAAAGTTTTTGTCTTAAATACTCATTTTCTCCTTTTAAGATATCTATTTCTTTTAAAGCTTCTTCTTTTATTCTCAACTCTGTTTTAAGTTTGTCAACCTGTTCAATTTCTAACAAAAATTTTTGATTTTCATTTCTTAAAATATTTAATTCATCTTTTATATTTTTAAGTTCTTTTTCTAACTCTAAAATTTGATTATTTTTTTCTTCTTTTACTTCTTCTATCCTTTTTGTGAGTTGTGAAATTTTTTCTTTTTTTTCATTCAACTCTTCTAATAAATCTCTTCTATCTGCAATATTTTTATAATCATTTAACTCATCAAGTATTTCATCTCTTTCTTCTCTTAAATTTTCAATTTCACTTTCTAAAATAGAAATTTTTCTTTCGTAATTTTTTATTTTTTTGTCTAATAATTCATCTACTTTTTTTGAAATTAATTTTTTTTCTTCTTCAAGTTCTTTTTCTTTAATAGACAAAATTTGTTTTTCTTTTTTTAAACTAATTTCTAATTCATTTAATTTATTCTCTTTTTCTTTTAACTCTTCTTCTCTTGTAGAATATAATTTTTTTATTTTAGTTTGAGCTTCCTCTAATAATTTTGCTTCTTTTTCTTTTAAGGAATGTTGAAACTCTATTTCTTGCTCTGCAATTTTTTCTTTTAAATTATTTAATTCCTTTTCTTTCAAAGATTCAAAAGTTTTTTCTTTTTGTTCTAATAAATTATATCTTTGAGTAATTTCTAATTCTTTTTCTGTTAATTCTTGTTCTTTTTTTGCAAGTTCTTGATATTTTTTATTAATAAATTTTTCAAATTCTTCTTTTGCAGTTTTTAAAAATTCTTCTTTTTCATTCAACAAAGATGTCTCAAACTCTATTTTTCTTTTTTCTAATTGCTTATTAAAATCTTGTTCTATTTGCTTTAATCTTAATTCTAATTCTTCTAATCTTCTACTCTCTTCTTTTTGCCTTTTTTTTTTTAATTTTTCAATTTCTGATTTTTCTTTTTTTAACTTTTCTTGAAACTCTAATAATTTTTTTCTTACATCTTTAAAATATTCACCTAATAAATAAAACAACTCTCTTTCATCTAATTCTTCTAGTTTTTTAGTAACACTATAATCTTCTAAAAATTTTAAAAATTTTTCTTCTTTTAAATTGATTTGTGTGAAAATTTCTTTATACCTCATTTTCTTTCCTTTAATAGATATTTAATATAATCAAAAGTTTGTTTCTTTAAATTTTTTAATTCATCTTTTGAAAGATTAATAAATTCATTACCATGTCCTCTTAAACGAATAATAGAAGCTATGAAATTAGTTAATTCTTCATTATAATATATATATAAATAATTCAAATAATATCTTCCAAGTGAATTTTTTAATTTAACACTCTTTAATTCATAAGGTAAATTATTATATTTACTTAAAATTTCATTTTTTTCCATAAAAGGATATTTTTTAAACATATATTCGAACAAAGAATAAATATTTTCTACTGCATATTTAATACTATCTCTACTAAAATTTAATTCCTCTACTGCAAAGTTTATATCGGCTAATTTATCTTTAACATATGAATCCATTACATCTAAAACCTCAATAAATTCCTTTTCTATATCTAAAACAGCATTATATATTAATTCATTCTCATTATCAGTAGTTATTGAAACTTCTTTTTTAATAAGTTTTATATTTAGAATTTTAGAAATTATTTTATAACTTATATTTATAAAGTATTCTATATCAATATTATCAACATCTACATCGGTTGAATGCTTTAAATCATTCCTATGATTTAGTAATTTTTCTAAAAATATAAAAGTTTTTTTATGCAATCTATTAATTTCCTCTTTTTTATAAAATATGGCTAATGCTAAATATTTTTGAAGATTATTTCTTCTTGTTGAAATATTAAATATATTCATATCTTTATCAATCAAAAAATCTTTTTGTAATATAGCAATAATTTTATCCTTTGTAATAAGTTTTGAATATTTTAAATCTTTACTTAATTCAAAAAATGCTTTCTCTAAAACATCAAATAAATCTTTTAATATATTCTTTTTAATCTTTGTTTTAAAAACAGAGTTGTTTTTATTTAAATATTCTTGGTAATTTATTTCAATATTTCTTATTAAATTTTTTATTTCAAAATAATTATCAATTTTACTTTCAAACGGTAATAAAATATCAGTAGCTTCATCATTATCAATATCAATTTGTGTAGATGATTTTAAATCTAAAACAAATTTTGGATAATATTTATTAATTATTTCTCCTAGCAAAGTAGAAAAGCCACCATTAAAACCATCTGTAACCAAAATAATATCTCTATTATTTTTAGGTATAAACAGTTTTACATTTAAATACATAATTTCACTATCATTTAAATTAAGATTTGCTAATTTATAAGTAGGAATTTTTATAATATATTTAGAATAAATTTTATGATTCAAATTATTATTAACTATTATTTTTATTAAATCTTCTTGAGTTAAATAAGGAAGTGTTTTATTATATTTAAAAGAAAAAGCTGAAATTTTTTTATTATTTTTTTCAAATGCGATATTTTTTATATTTTCAATACTGCTCCATTTTTCACTTTGAACATAGTAAAACTCATCTATTTTTTTTGTAACTAAATTTATTGCTCTTCCACTTATTAATTCTTGATAAAAGAAAAATATTTTTTCATCATTATTTACAGTTTCTTTAATAGAGCTTAATTTATCTAAAATAAATTTAACTAAATCTTCTTTCCCATCAAGTCCTAATAAATTAACAATATCATTTACATCTAAGCTTTTATCTATTTTTATAAGTTTTAGAATAGTTTCTTCTAAAAAATTTAAATCATTATTTTTAACACTAATTGGAATTTTATATACTCTAACTGGAACTAAAAGTTCTTTAAATAAAATATTTTCAATAGAAGTAGATTCATTAATACTAATTATTTTCATAAGATTTTACCTTTTTCTTCACACAACATTATAAATTCGTTTAATTCAGGGATATATTTTTTTGCAATGTCAGTTTGAAAATATTTTTTATCTCCAACAACAACCAATACTTTTTTTTGTCTACTCATTGCTACATTCAATCTATTTTTTGAGACTAAAAATCCAAATAAAGATTTAATTGTTCCACTTAATTCTTTTTTACTTCTTACAGTTGATAAAAATACCACATCAAATTCCATACCTTGAAAAGCATCCACACTTCCTACTTTAATTTTATCTTTTTTATCTGGTAATTCTTCTTCAATTAATTTTTTAATTAACTTAACTTGAGCCTTATAAAAAGAAATAATTCCATACGTCAAATCTTTACCTTCTTCTGAATAAATCCATTTTTTTAAATATTTAATAATTTCTGTTGCTTCACACTCTCTATATGTGCTTTTAAAAGAATCTTTTTTTTCTTCACATAATTCATTAGATACATCTATCCAAACACAAGGTGCATTTTCAATATCTTCTAGATTATGTTTAAATATTTCAGCTGGTAAAGGAGAATCAAAACCTTCTTCAATATTATATTTCTCGTAAAAGTGTTTGCTAATATAATTACCCATTATTGGATTTGTTCTATATTGATTTTTTAATGTTATCACTCTTTTTATTCCATCTTTTTCTTCTAATTTCTTTACTTTCGAAATTAAATATTCAAACATACTTTCTTTAATTAAATCATCTTCAATATTTTCTTTTTTAGTCACTTTATTTAAAATTTTTTCATCAACTAAATGAGGCAATTGTCTATGGTCTCCTACTAAAATAATTTTTTTTCCTTTAACCATAGGAATTAGTAAATCCATAGGAGGAACTCTTCCGGCTTCATCAATAATCACATAATCATAAAATTCATTCTCTTTTTCATCTTCAATTTCTTTTCTATCAGATTGTTGAACAGATGATGCAAAAACAAAGCTATAATCTTTTACCATTTCAAATAAAGCAAACGGATTGTTTTCTAGTTCATTTACATATTCTAATAATAATTTATTGATTTTGTCCTGTTTAGTATTTCCTGTTTCTAATTTTTCTTTGATTTGTTCTAAAAAGGCTATCAATTCTTCATTTGGTTTTGGTTTTTTATAGTGTGCCTTAGGATAAAAATATTCAATTAGTTTAATTTTAATCTGCTTGTAATCTTCTAAATAAGACACTTTTTTTTGCTTAAGTTTATTTATTTCTTCATCATTTAATATCGAAACAAATTTACTATTTAACAAATTATCAATCATTTCTTTACCATCATCTAAAAAAGCGTCTTTAGTTACTCTTAAAGAATATATTTCTTTTAAAGATTGAATATCAAATATTTTATCTATAAAATTTTTCTTTAGTTCTTCTATTTCATTAGTATATTGAGGTAAAATCTCTAAGAGCTTTTCTAAAATAAATAATGCAGTATTGTTAGATGGAGAATTTATATAGATTTTAATTAAATCATCTAACTGTTTTAATTTTTTATTTTCAGAATAATTTCTAATATTCTTTTTTGCTTTTTCTTTAATTTCTTTTGCCCAGTTTAACATCATTTTATATTTTTCAATTTCCCCTTCTTCATTTTTAGAACTAAACTTTACAGTAGGTAAAGAATTTACATTTAATCTCTGGACTAAATTTATTACAGCATCATGCTGATAACCGGTAACTAATATACTACCTTTTATCTTATCTTTTTCCTTTAGTTCATTTATCCTCTCTATTATAGCAGTAATAACAGTTGTTTTACCGGTGCCGGGAGGTCCCTGAATAATAGCTATATCAGGAGTGTTAATTGCTATTGAAATAGCTTCTTTTTGATTTTGTGTAGGAGGGTGTTTAAAAATTTTCTTTTCAACAAATTCGCTCAAAGGTTCTATTTTAGACGGTTTAGAACTTATTTCGACATTTCCATCTTCTAAAATTAATCCTAAATAAGGATTAGCACTTTTACCTTTAAGAATTAACTCTCTTGCTTTTAATTTTCTTGTAATTTGAACTTTGTCTCCAAAAATAGATAATCCAACTTTAAATCTCTTCAACTGATTGAAATCAAACTCTGCAAAATCTATAAATATAGAATTTTCTTGCTTTTTTTTAATTTCAAAAAACGGCTCTTTTTGTCTTTCTCCTTTTTCAAATTCTTCTTGTAATCTGGCTGAAAATTCTTTAAAAGTTATATTTTTATCAAAATAAAAAGGTGTTTCGTCAAAAAAAGTAATATTTTCTCCAACTTCTAAATTAATTCTACTCTCTAATACTATTTCCAATAAGTTATTTCTTGGAATAATCTCTTTAATAGGAATTAATCCTATCTCTCTTGCTTTATCTAACAACAACTCCGCTTCGTAAGCCAAAAATTTATCCCATACATTAATATAACTATTTTCATTTTTTATAATTTCTTGAAGTTCTTTACTTACTCTATCACTTACTAAATCACTGCTAAATTCCAAATCAGTTTCTAACAAAACTAAATTATTCTCTTTTTGAGGTTTACTTTTTATTACTTTTGTAATTTTTAATTCGTAATTGTTTTCATCTATTCTTTTTGATTTTATAGTTAAATAATAACCTTCTGCATATAATAAAAATGAATCTTTTTCAATTTCAAAATTATCTTTATCAACTATCCCCATTAAATAGTATGTTTTACTGTTAATGTTGATTGTCAAATCTTTTTTTAATTTTTCTTTTAATTTGTCAATATCTTTATAATTAAAACTTTCTAAAATCTTATCATCAATAGAAATATTCAATTTAGGAATTTTTTTATAAAAATAAAAAAAGTAAATATTGGTATTAATATTTTGCTTTGCCCAATCCACATAAACAATCGCTTTTAAATTTCTTCTTAATAAATCTAAAATAGAATAGTCATTATTCAATAATCTAATTTCAATATATTGATTTTCTATAAAAAGATACAAACCATTCTCTTTTAATTCCAAAAATCCAAATTTTTTAGTAGGAATCTTTTTTCGGCTTTTTAATTTAACATCAATAAAACTTTCAATAGGAGTAATGTATTCAAAAATCATTTTATAAGCCTTATATCTAAATATTTTTCTATATCACTTTTAACAATTACATATATTCCTTTTTCTAATTTATCTATTCCTATTTTTTGTCTTGGTCTATGAATTTTAGTTTTTTTATTAAAATAAATTTCTTCTTTATCTTTTTGAAAATAAAATTCTACTCTTCTATTAGAAAATTTTACCTCTGCAAAAATTTCTAATCCGAATTCTTTAAATAAATATTCAGGTAATTTAATTTCATCTGATATTTCTCTTACAAAATATTTATATTCTTTGGCTAATTTTTTACCATCTTTAAAAATATATGAATTAATAACAACTCTACTTGGTTTCTTACCATCACAATAAGGACACTCATCAAAATATTTGTCATAATAAGTAGCTTTACAATTTGGACACTCAATAGTTTGATATAAGGCATCAGATAAAGCTTTTATCCATAAGTTTAATGCAGGTCTTTTATATTTGTCTGTTTTTCCCTTTTCAAACAAAATATGAAAAAGCATATCTAATTCTTCACTAATGGTAAGTCTTCCTCTAAGCCCACCATTACTTCTATTAGAATCATCATTACTATCTTCTATCCAAGGTAAGTCCCATATATTTATATTATTTTCCCATTCATTATTTTCTTCCTCATCCCAATTTTCGTCAGAAATATTTTCTAAGGCATTTCCTTTAAATGGATGTTGAATTGTCAAAAGATAATAGGCCAAAATACCAAAAGAGTATATATCACTATAAAAAGAGTTTGGCTCTATACCATTTGCAACTTCAGGCACTTCAAAATCTTCAGTTTGAATGGAGTCTTTTCTTTTTATGGAAGAATTATATTTTAAGTTATCAATATCAATAAAATAAATTCCATCATCATTATAAAATATATTATTATATGAAATATCAAAATAAACTAAACCCCTTAAATGTAATCTATATAAAGTAAGAGCTATTTTTAATAATACTTCTAGTCTTCTTCTTAAAGAACCTGTATTAAAATAATAAGAAAAAATTTTTTGAAGTCTTTCATCATTCAAACTTTTTAAAAAATTGGGAATTTTGATATTTTCTAGTTCTTTTATACTTACTAAATTTGGAAAAAGATTTATTAAAGGACTCATATTATCAAGCATCTTCATTACATAACCAGCTTTATTTTTTAACAAGGCAATTGGTCTTGCAATTTCTATATCAAAAGGTATTGGTTTAAACTTAATACTTTTAACTTTATTATGAAAACGGTTTATTTCTTTTTTATCAGTTATCAGTTTATTATTTTTAAAAGTCTCTTTAATTACGACATCACCGTCTTTTGTGCTATAAACAACTCCTTGTCCTCCCCTTCCTAATTCGCTTTTTATATAATGAGTATTGCCATATTCATCAATATATTTTTTCATCCTTTTCCTTTATTAAACAGGCAAATGTTTTATCGTCAACACTTCCTTTCACATTCCAGTTTTTCAACATTTTTTCAGATTCTCTAAACAATTTATATTTAGGGAGTTTTTCAAAAAATTTTTTAAAAGCTTTTGCAAAATTTATTTTATCTTTTAAATCATCACTAAGTCCATCAGTAGCTAAAAAAATAAAATCGATATCTTTTTCATTAAAAACATACCAACTTAATTTTTCATATCCAAAAGGATTTGTAACATTTCCAAAAGTTTTGTTTTCCTCGATTACCAAATTATCTTTACCTAATATTATAATGTCTCCGTCTCCAATTTTAGCTATATATATTTTTCCATTTTTGATTATTGCAAACATTAATGTAGACAAGGCGTCATTTGTCTTGACATTTAATCTTTTTATTTCTTTTATAAAAATATCTTTTAATTTTCTTTCAAATAAAATTTTATTCCCGTAAAATAACCTGCTTAACTTAACTACATTTTTAGTTAGTAAAGAAGAACCTAAGTGAGAATATCTCCTACTGCCTAACCCGTCTGCAACTGCTACACTAATTAAATTATTTTGTACTTTATAGTAAAAACTATCTTGATTTGGCATATTGTTTTTAATATGATATTTTCCAATTAAACTATATCCAAATATTTTCCACTTACCATTCATCATCTTCCGTTAAATTAATCTTACTTTCTGATATATCAAAATGATAAAGAACATAGTCCATAACCTTTAATATTTCATCTATGTTAAATACTTTTTTAGTAAGACTTTTTAAATTTGAAAAATCAGCATCTATACCAATAGCTATGCTAATACCTTTTTGTAAGTTCTTTACTTCAAACAAACCATCGCTTATAAGTATTGTATTGTTATCCAATAAATCAAAATTTAATTGTTTATTATTTAACGAAAAATTTCTAAAATCTATATCTTTTCCTTCAAAATCTAATATTTTATATTCTAAATTATTTAAATTAAGTTCATCTATTAAAGATTTTAATACCATTTCAATGCTATCTTTTTTTCCTAACTCGTTCATTGAAAAAGAAGTGTCTACTAATATTTTAATCATTCATAATATCCCAATTGTTCTTTTAATTCTTTATTTTCTTTTTCTAATTGTTTTATCTTTTCTTCATATTGCTTTAACTGTTGAGATATTTTTTCTTGAACGATTCCATCTATATTTGATTGTTTTTCTTCTAAGAATTTAATTCTTTCAATTAAATTATTTTTTTCTGTTTGACATAAAAGTATCTTCTCATTTAAAATTTTTTGTTCGTTTTCTAATTCTTTATTTCTCTCTAGTAAAGCATTTTTTTGAAACTTCAAGCTATTTATAGTTGATTTTAACTGCTTTAGTTCTAATACGAATGATAAAAGTTCTTCTCTATCAGTTTGATTATAGTTAAATAAATTTACTATAAATTCTTCTTTATTAGAATTAAATTTTTCAAATCCAAAACCGCCAACTCCACTTTGACGTCTTGAAAAACCTCCCCCAAAAATTGAATTTAATATATCTTCTAAATCCAACTCTTTATCTTTTTTCAATAATTCTTTTAATTTTTCATCAGGAAGTTTTTCTAACTTTTTTATTTTCTTAATACATTCTTTAATCTCCATTATTGACCTTTCTTATTTTATTCATAGTACCCTAATTGTTCTTTTAACTCCTTATTTTTTCTTTCTAATTGCTTAATTCTCTCTTCGTATTCTTTTAGTTTTTGAAAAAATTTTTCTTGAATAAGTTCATCTATACTCACCAATAGTTTTTCTTGTAAATATTTTATTCTGTCTTTTAAACTTTCATTTTCTTTTTCTAATGTATGCTTATTAGATAAAAAATATTCTTGAATTTTTGCTGCATCCATTGGAGAGATTTCTCCTTCTACTTTTGCATCAATTCCTATCTCTTTTGCTATCTCAACAACCTCTGTTACTTTTAATCCAAGTTCTTTAGCAACTGCAATAACTTTAATTTTCATTAATCCTCCTATGTAAAAAACTTAAACTCAATTAGTTTATCTTCAGCATCATTTATAAATACACCTTTACCATTATTTGCCGATGGCATAATTGAGCCATCTACTGAACTTCTTAATAACCCTACATTTATACTGTTTAGATTATAAGCAATTCTGTAATCAAAGTTAGAGAAAAAATCTCCCAAATTAGTTTTTAGGCGTTTGAAATTATCTATAAACAAAATTGTAAAAATATTATTTCTATATCCATATTCAACAACACTTTTAAATTTATCTGCCAGTGTTTCTTTTTGCTCTGTAAAGCCCATTCCAAAAGAACTTTTAGGATGAATTTCATTCAATTTATCAAATCCGTCAATTATAATAAAACTGTTTTTTTCAATTTCATTATTGAAAATATCTACTTCACACGTTTCTATATCAACTTCTATATCTTCATCAGAATTTATATAATAAATTTTGTTTAACTTACTATTTTGTTTTAAATTAATCAAAATCAAATCTATTATTTTTTGTTTTTGCTGTTTGCTTTTTCCAACAAAAAACAGATTATTTCCAAATTCCGAATAAAATTTAACTTTAAAATCACTTTCTTTAAAATTTTCTTCTTTTCCTAAAATTATTTCAAATTTATCATTTTTAAAATAATTCATAGGAGGAATTGATGGCAATTTATCCCCGTCATATATTTTGTTTTGATTTTTAATTGATTTTGAAGAGACTTTATTTAATAAAATATTTAAATTTTCTCTTGAAGCAAAAGGAATATAAATTTTCTTATTTCCACTTATATTACCTGCATTATTATTATATATTCCTTCCGGTTTACCTTGTAACTCAGCAGCCGCTTCATTAGTCATTGATAAAAAGTTTCTTGAATCATCTTCTCCCATAGCTAAGGCAAATCTGTTTCCTATTTGGCTTTTTAATTGAGATAAAGAAGTTACTTCTACCCCACTTAAAGTTTGAGTAGATAAAATTAAATGAATTCCAAAACTTCTCCCTTTTCTCAAAATTTCTGCGAACATTTTCTCTACTTTGTCTCTTTCTTTTGTAGTAAATAAAGTTTGAAACTCATCAATAATGATAACTATTCTGCTTAGAGTTTCTCCTTTTTGTCTATATTCTTTAAAATCTTTCACTCCGGCTTGTTTGAATAATTCACTTCTTCTATCTTTCTCTTCTATGATATGCTCTAAAAATGTAACTCCATAACTAACATTACTATTGACTGCTATTAAACTTGCATGATTTAGCATCGGATTAGTATAAGCGTTAAATTCAACTCCTTCTTTATAATCAAGTAGATACAATTCAATTTCTTTAGGAGAGTAAAAATAAGCTAAATTTTGAATAATAATATTTACCAAATTTGATTTACCACTACCACTTCTCCCACCAATTAACGTATGATGCTCACTGTTGTCGTATCCAAACTCAAATTCAACCACATCCTCATTATCATCCCATCCTATCGGAATACTTACACCTTCTGCACTGCTTTTTTGCCAAAAATCTTCTTCTTTCCAAAATGCGTCAATTTCACCTTTGATGGTAGAAGTTTTTCTATAAGCTTTATTTATCTCTTCTAAGAAACTTCTTATATGCTCACGCTTTGGAAGAGGTTCTACTACTATTTCACTTTTTAAAGAATTGAATTTATAAACTTCTTCTACTTCTTTGATGTTTTTTCCATATTTTAAAATATTACTTTCAAATTTTTTTAATGTTTCATTTTTTTCATCGATTTCATCTAAAAATACAAAAGTATTAATACCACCAATACTTCCAAACTTAATAATTCTTTCTAAATGCATCAAACTTTCATTATCAAACTCTTGTGGATAACCGTTTATTATTAAAACTTTTAAAGGCAATAATGCTTTTGGATTATCCAAATTATACTCTTTAAAATTTTTATATCCTGATAGCTGTTTTTGTAAAATATATTCCAAATAAAAAGACAATTCCTTTATAGCTTCATTAATCTCTTTGCTAACGGTTAAAACTTTCTGATTGTAAATAAACTTATTATTAAAAATAGGTCTTAAAAAATTAAAGCTTTTTCCTATATTTTTAGGGTCTATTAAGATAAATTCTATTTTATTTAAAGGAGAAATTTGTAATACTCTTAATATATACTGATACGCAAAAATTAAATCTTTTTCATTATAAGAGAAAATCGGTTTTTCAAGTGGAAAATCCACAATATGAGGAATAAACTTGTCTTTAAAAACAGGATGAGATATTTTTACTCTTCCAAAAATTATTCTTTTTGGAAACACTTCTCTTTTTTGAAGGATTAAATTTTCATCAAAATAGGGTTGTTTTTTTCTAAATTTCTTAATCTCTACATCTAATTCATTAAATAATTTTTTTAAAGAATCTTCTAATTTTTCTTTTGCTCTTTTTAAACGCTCTTTTCTTAAATTATATTGCTGAGTAGTTAATTGTTCGTTTGGGTAGTCTTGTTCAATTAAATCTATTGTATTCTCATAAGAAAATAATGTATTGTCAATTTCTTTTAAAATTTCAAAATATCTCATATCAAACCTTTAAATTATTGGTAATATACTTTTTGCTTCCAATAAATACCTGTTTATAATAATTTTTTCTGCTTTTATTTTTTCTTCTTGAATACACAATATATTAAAATTATTTAAAGTAGGCTCTAAAATTTCATTGTTTATACTATTTCCGAATTTATCTTGAACATTTTCATTAAATTCTTGTTTAAGAGAAATAAATTGTTGTTTTAATTCACAAATATTATTCATCAAATTCCTCCGCTTCTTTCAATTTTTCTCTAAACCATTTACTAAAAGAATCAGCTATTTGTATTCTCTCATTATTATCTGTAATTCTATAAATTTTATTATCACTCGTTAAAATAATAGGCATATTTTCAAAATCATCAAATGCTATAACCCATTCATTATCTTTAATATCATAATTTTTAGCATATAATTTTGTAGCGGCAATTACTGAAGGGATACTATCATTATTCATTCCTTCTTTTAAACCATAAATTTCAACTCCGTTTTTACTAAAGACCCCATATTTTTCTATGAATTCTTTATAATCTTTAGGAAAATTTAACATTCAAAATCCTTTGCTCTTTGTTTCCAATATTTTCTTTTCCATCTTTCAAATTCTCTTCTATCTATTTCACTTTCATCTTTATACCTATGCAATGTTTTAGAATATTTATTATGCTCTTCATTAGTAACCTCTATAATAATTCCATTGTCTTTTTGTTTAAGATGGTGTAATTCAATTGATTTACCATCAGTCCCAATCGGTGCCAATCCTTCTTGCATTCTTTCTATATTAGTTCTACCTGAGGCATCTTTTTGACATGGTTTAAAAGTAATATCTCTTTTTGCAACAATTTTTCCTTCTACTCTTTCAATTTTTGAAGATTCTTTTAGTTCTCTTTCTATATCAGAAATTCCTATCGATTTAAAGTAAGACTCTACTTGATTTAAAGTATCTGCTATTTTTTCATTCAAATATTCTCCCATAGATTTGTCAGCATTGGTTAATCTATTCATTAAAGCAGTATTAAGATTGCTAATACTGTTAAAATTAAAATTAAATACTTTTCTACTCTCTTCATTTAATTGTTTTGCTCTATGAAAAGCTTGTTTTGCAAGTTCAACTCTTTTTTCCATATTAATTCTGTTTTTTTTAGCTTTTTCATATTCTTTCTTTGCCTGATATACTTGCTGTGTAGCTCTTGCAACCCAAGCAGAAGCAGATGCAATAGCAGCAGGATTACCACTTGCCATAGCTGCTGCCTCTGCTTCTAACGCTCTTGCAAGTTCCGCTTCGGCTTTTAATAAAAGTGCTAATTTTTGTTTTTCATAAACTTGTGCTGCTTTTAAAAGATTCTCGGAAAAATTTAGTTCTTGCCTTGTAGATTGTTCTAATTCATTTAACTCTTTTTGATAATTTAAAATACTTTCATGTAAATTTGCAACAATTTTTTTATTTTTTAAATATGTTCTTTTTAAAATTTCAACATTTTTAATATTAACTTGCATTTTAAGAACCTAAATAATCTTTTGCTCTTTGACTTAAAACTGCTAAATGATTTATTTTTTCTTCTGATGATTCTTCAAACATTTTAAGAACTCTTAATAACTCTTTATATTGTTCTTCAAACTCTGCTCTCTTTCTATCTTGCCAAGTTGAAGATAAATTTTCAAATGCATTATTTAACCTGTTCGTCGCACTATTTAAAGTATCTAAAAAAGTCCTAATTTCATTAATAAAAACATCAATTTCTTCCGGATTTACATATACTTGATTACTCATTATTCTCTCTCCTTTTTTAAAATTCAAAATCATCTAAATCATCATCAGTTTCTTCTCTATCTAGTGTATTTGAAATATTGATTGATTGATTAGGATTAGATGATTTTGCTCTCATTGTAACTGACATAGTAATTTGTTTAAATTTTTCAACAATATCTTTTGCATCTTCTGCAAAAAACACAGGATTTTCACACCCTTTAATAAACATATTCAATACATCCATATCTGCATCTCTACCTATTGCTAAAGCCAATCTATCACATTTTTTAGTTCTACCAGTATTTACAAAATCATCAAGCGGTTTTCTCCATTCATCGTTTGGCTGACCATCTGAAACTAATACAATAGCAGGTCTGTAATCTCTGCTTTTAATAATGTTTTTATCTTCAATCATATCTTTAGCCATTCTTAAAGCTGTTCCCATAGGAGTCATGCCACCAGTTGTTAGTGGATTAAAGTTTACTTTATCTACTTCTGTTAATGGAGTATGTAAATTTACTCCATTGTTTCCAAAAGTAATAATTGCAACTTTTATAAACTTCTCCATTGTTTGAGCTTTTTTAAATTCATCTATCATAGTTTCAACAGCTTTATTTAGTTTACTAATTTTCTCTCCACTCATACTACTACTTGTATCCAATAACAATATTACTGGAATTGATTTAGGCTCTAACACAACATAATCGGCAGGATTAAAACCCATTTTTCATCCTTTCTAAAAATTAGATTATTATTATAATACCCCAAATTGCTAGTTAAAATGGAATAAAAATTGTTAGAGCTCCATAAAAAGCTTTGGGAGGTTTTTATGGAGCAAAGAATTATAACAATTTTTTATTTAATTGACGAATATTTAAAAACAATGGAAATAAAAGACGATAAAAGGGCAAAAGTATCAAACAGTGAAATATTATTGATAGGGTATATAGCCATGGAAGATTTTAACGGGAATTATTATAAAGCATATCAATATGTTAGAGAAATGAAAATAGTAAAAATGTTGGAATATACAAGATTTATCCGCAGAATAAACA
>Ga0256838_1000600_pt1 | contig 20924 bp, 23 predicted proteins | sample 4571419metaG_FD_185978 | JGI IMG/M metagenome (GOLD analysis project Ga0256838, IMG submission 185978) | Hydrothermal vent microbial communities from Guaymas Basin, Mexico - 4571-419 | ecosystem: Environmental > Aquatic > Marine > Hydrothermal vents | place: Mexico: Guaymas Basin | collected...
TATCTTACGATGGAACTTACATTAAGATAAGAGACGGAACGTATACGTTTAAAGACATATACGAACAGTTAAAACATACCGGGATAGTGAAGAGGTTAGATAACTTTTACAGGATAGATGCTTCTATAAAACTAGGAGATGGTAAAACTAAAACGGCTCTGATAACCAAGAACGAATCTATCCTTATAACCGGTGAAGAATTTCAAATTTACCGTAATGCAGATTTTATATCAGGTACTTTAAATAGGGATACCTTAAGTACCTCAGATGGTAGTTTTATATCTATGCCTAATGTTAGTTTAGCATATGGGTTTGGATGCTCTGATATAGTAAACGAGCAGACTCAATCAGGTAACATTTATATATACGGTAGTACTTTAAAGATATGGGGATTTTGGGGATTTTTTGGAGGACCTGATCAAGTAGTAGAATTAATAGGTAACAATATCCTTGGATTTGGGAGAATAGAAGGTAAAAGATCTATTATGTATAAAAATAGATTTGAAACGTCTCATGGAAGATACGGTATCATAACTCTAAGAGGTAAGATTAAGTTATTTGAAGATAATGATACGTTAAACAGTAGGCTTTATGTACCGTATAACACTAGAGCTGCTTTGTATTTCAACCCCAAATATAGCCCCGGTTTAGTTATAAAAGGAGGTACGTTTAACGGTTATGATCAGTTAGTCTTCTGTGAACCTAACGTATCTAACAACCCATCATCAGGTACTATGAAACTCATTAACTGTAATATACTTAATGGATATGATTGTTATTTTAGAGACGATAAGACTACGGTTGAAATAGGATATGAGTTTACTATAAAAGTAGTTAACGAAGATGGATGTTTGCTACCCGATACTACAGTAGAGTTTTATAATAACGAAGATCTTATCTTTAAAACAAAAACAGATGATAACGGTGTCTGTAACGTATACGTTCCATTTAAGAAAATAACCAGTAAGGGTACTACGTCTTATGACGCTTATACTGTTAAAATAACCCATGAAGAAACGTCATCGATATACTATTTAGAAACTAAACGATATGAAGAACTTGTGTTAAAATTATGCAACAATGATAATAATACGAATGATTCAAACATCAATGAGAAATTAGACTTAATACTTAACAAACTAGATAACATAAATCCTAGAGACTGGAACGTTATGATATAACTAATAAAGGAGGTAAATATGGGTAAGATTAATGTTAATATCGGTGCTGATATTATTAACCATGGATGTATAGAGAGAAAACTAGATAACTTATTTAGCGCTATAGGAGTAGAGGTTAACAAGTATGTTAGAGGTGAAATTGAAAAAGTACTAGAAATCATCAACAACAATGAAATCATAGACAAGAATATAGAAAATAGGATAAGTGAGAGAATCCAAAAACTGGAGAAAGAGATAGACGAGCTAGCACGTAATAGTTTTAAAAAAGTAATAGCTGAAGCCGAAGATAAAGCAATTAAAGCAGTATGTAACGGTATTAACGTAGATAGGTTAAAAATTGCATTTAGGGAAGGTCTTAATCAGAAAGTAGACAGAGACCTATGAAGGATCGGTTATGATACGTATAAGAGAGACATGTAGGAAAATAAAGACTATATTTAGAAGAAAAATATTTAACGATCATAGCTGTTTAGAAAATAAACTAGCAGATATTCTATATGTAGTTGGTTTAATCGTAGGGGATGAGATAAAAAAATGTAAATCCGATCTAACGGAAGAATTAAATAAAGAAATCAAACGTTTAAAAGAAAAAGTTGAGTGTCATAGATCCATATTAAATACTACTTTAGAAACAGAAGACCTTTTTGTAGAAGAACTAACTGAGTTAAAGAAAGATATAGCGAAATTAACAGAACGACTGATAAAGTTAGAGAACGATATAAATAAAAATAAACTAAAAGGATGTTAAGATGGCGTTAAATATTACGTTCACGTGTAATAAAGTCGTCGATGAGAACGATAACGTTATAGATTGTTATTATCAGGTATATTATCCAGAGCATGGAGTATGGACTAAAGTGAAACAGACTGAAGACGGACAATATAACTTCAATGCAGGTGATAGTGATGGACTTACGCAAGACGGCGAGCTTAAAGAAGGCGAACATGTGGTTATATGTTTTTGGCAAGATAAACCAGGATACGAAACTGGTGACAGAAGTAATCTAAAAGAAAGATTCGCTTACATCGTTATAACTCATGACGGTTCTAAATCCGTATATGTTACTGACGTTCAACTCAAGCCTAAACAACCTCCTGTAGTATCAGGATCGTTAGTTACTGAAGCTAGACGCAATGCTAGAGTAAGGTTCTACAACTATACGGAAGATACATATGCATGGTATTATAACGGAGTACTTCATAGACATACTAGGTTCTATGGTAGCGAGTTATTGTTCGATAGTGTTATGATGCGTACTAATATAGCATACGATCCAGATACTAACGAATATATTTTCTTAGACTCCGATGTTAGTAACGAGTATAAAGAATACTTAAATATGGATATAGACTGGAGAGATGATCATGATACCGTTGATGGTTATGAAAACACTGCATCTCACGTTTTTACAGAGATAGGCGATTATACTCCTATAGTAAGAGCTGTTAATAAATATGGTTTAGAAGCTACTAGAGAATTTAACATACGTATTAAATATAACCCTCCTGTTCTAGCATGTACATTCGATCCTAATGGTATCGATGTACCAGTTAGAGTAGGTGATACTGTAACTGTTAAAGCTAATATCGTTGATGTTGACGATACTATAGTAGATTTAATCTATAGATGGATAATAAAAAATAGAGACGACGGTACGCTTATCAGTTCTGAAGACGTAGAAACCGAACATTCAGGTACTAATGCTGAAAAATGCGGTGATACTAACAATGGTGAAGAAACTATAAACCTTAAATACGAATATAGTAAAGAAATTAAAGTATTGCAGAGACATTTTGCAGAGCAAGATGTTACTTGGTGTGATGGTTATGAGAAAAACAATTTAGTTAAAGATTTTGAATTAACCATTACTAACTGGTTACCAGTAACTAGTTTTGAGTTAATCATGCTCTCTAACAAAGCTATAAGAGTTATACCACACTGTACAGATAAAGACGGTAAGATAGTTAAGTATACGTGGAAATTATATTTATTACTACCGTTCAGTAGCGAATGGTCAGAAGTATGGAGTTATACTACGGATAAAGATGATTCTATAGACATAACGTTCGATGCTGCAGGACATTATAAAATGGTTCTAATCTCTACAGATGACTATGGAGATAGTACTGCAGCAGAAAAAGAATTCGATATAACTATTTCAGACACGGCTGCATGTGAAACAAGTAGAGTTATTAGTAATGAAGTATTTTTCTTATTCCCTGATCATGGATTATTCTAATATTTAAGTAAAAGGAGTCATAATGAAAGGTATTCTAGTTAAAGGTAAAAACGAGCTAGTAGGGTTATCGGCGTATAATTATTATGGTGCTAACTTTAAAGTAGACATATTCGATCAAACCAGCAATACATATGTATTAAAAGATATACCTATGAAAGAATCCGTAGAACCTGTAGAAGACTTTTCTACTAAAGTAGTAACGGATACACCTAAAGATAGTGACATAGTACAGGTAGAATCAGTAACTGGTCTTAACAAAGCAGACAGGGTATCTATAGATGGTGAAATATATAGAGTTATAGATATCATGTCTGAAGATACAGATGGTGATGGAACTGATGATACCTTCAGGATCAAGCTACATAGACCATTAGTTACCGATATAGCAGCTAATACTGATGTAGTTAGAGTAGGTAATATGGGTCTTTACTATGTTAATTTATTCCTAACTAAAACAGGAGTATTCGTTATACAGGCTAAAGATAGTAAATACGGTATACAACATAGTGAGGCTATAGAAGTTAAATCTATGGATATTGAAACTATGTATGCTAACTTGCTTACTGACGTTGAAGAAGGGGTTAACCTTATCCAAACAAATACTGGTTGGTCAGTACTTATTTAGCGTGGTAGCTTTTATTATTTATAGGTTGAGGACGTTGTAACGTCCTCAATCTGTTACATTAAATTACTACTAGGAGGAGAATATGGGAGCTGTTAAAAAAGCTGGTGTTCCATTTTATGTAAAAATTGATACAAATAAAGACTTAATCGGTAAACCTGAAGGGTTTAAAGTACAAGTTATCAGAGATGATACTGGAGAGGCTACTGACGTAGACACTACGTTCCATGAAATTGAAAAAGCTATACAACCATTTAGTACTACTGCTAGTGCGGATGCAGCATTAGGAAGTACTAAAGTTCCTGTAACCGATGCATCTGGGTTTGCAGAAGGTGACGTAGTTGCTATCAACGGTAACTATTACTACATTAACGAAGTAGATACTGCTAATAACGTTATCACACTTGCTAAACCATTAGTAACTGCTGTTACTAACGGCGACGCAGTAGAGAAATCTGGTAAAACAGGTATTTACAGAGCGCCTATAACTATTAATGAAGTAGGTGATTATACACTTGTAGTTTCTAACTACAAAGAAGGTATGCAAAACGTAGCATTCCCTGTTACTATCGAAGAAGCAGACGTAGATGATATCCAACATATGTTAAATGAACTTAAAGCTGAAATCGACGAAATAAAAGCACAAGTAGATACATTAGACGAAGAAGCTGTTAACAATATCGTTAACCAAGTTAACACTGTACAATCTACTTTAGAATACTTAAGAGAGTTAGTAGATGACGTAACAGCTAGTTTAGTATTGTCTGGTGACAATACTGATGTTATCCAAGAAGGTGACATTGTAACAGGTACTAGCAGCGCTGCGTTAGGTAAAGTAGTAAGCATTGCGTATGATAGTACTAATGACGTAACTAACATCGTTCTTGATAGTGTAAAAGGTGAATTCGCTACTGGTGAAACACTTAAAGATCAAGACGGTAACGAGACAACTGGTACTGTTCAATCTGTAACATACGGTGGAGGACCAGTTGACAGTATTATGGAATTCGTTAAATCACTTAACGAACAACTTGCTGACGGATCAACTGGACTTGAAGCATTAACTAAAATCGGTAAAGACATTGAACACTTGATCAACGGTGACAGTACTCTTGAAGATGGAAGTGCTTGCCCTACAGCTGGTAAAGGATTAGCAGCTATCTTTGATGAATTAGCGGCTACACATTCAGACGTATCTGCTATTAAATCATTAGCAGAAGATACTGATTACGGATTCCAAGCTATTAAACATGCTATCGCTGATGCTAGAGCATCTATCGAAGCTAAAATCGATGCACTTATCGATGAAACAGATGAAAACAGCTTGATTTCTAAAATCAACGCTATTAAAACAGTAGTTGATGCTAACCATACATTGTTAAGCGATGCAGGATATGGACTAGAAGCTCTTAAAAATGCATTAGATAACTTAACTGCTATGTTCACTGATGGAGGTAGCATCGAAACTAGATTCGATAACTTAGATAGCGCGCTTAACGACGTTAAAAACGCTATCGATAGTCAAACTGCATATCTTGATAGTAAATTCGGTGAAGTAATGGATAAACTTAACAGCATGCAAAACGAAAGAAAATTCATCGCGTTCGTTTAATAAACGCGTTAAACGTATATACGGTATACGGGGTAAGACACCCCGTATACTTATTATTTTGCTTTCGTTATTTTGAATAACACGTTGTGTAAGGAGATGAAATGCAAACATATAGTTTAGTAGAGAGAGGTCAGTTATGTAAGTTCACTACTAACGCAATCGATCCATCAGGTACTGATACGTTTAAAATCTATAAGATAACTGACGATAATCAATTGTTAGATATAACTCCTACTTCAGTAACTATTAACGATATAGGTAACGGGTTAAAACGTGTAGAGTTAGAAGTACCTGATGAAGACTGTTATGTGTTTACATTGTTTAATCAAGAACCGTTGTTCTTAAGAGTAGGTGTACCGGTTCTTAGAGCGTTCTTCTATGCAGGAGGTATAGAAGGATTATCTATTAATTTTAAATATATGGATTTTGAAGGTAATGAATTAGACAGTGGCGTACTTAGTGAGTTAGGTAAAGGTATATACTATTATACGCCTAAAGATGCAGGTGATAATATAATAGTAGCAGATGGATTCCAACCTACTCCTATACATGTACCTTACGTAGTTGATAAAGTAGGTTTATCTGGTAAAATAAAATTTGAAAAAGACAGATGGATGCTTATAGCTATACCTAAGAAGAACACTAAGATAGCAGATGTTGCTAAAGAGATAGCTAATAAATACGGTGTTAAACCTGAAGATATATTTAGAGTATTTAACGCTTATCCATCTACTAATAGTCAGTATGGCGAGTTTTTGTCATATGTACCAGGAGTTACATCAGACACTAGTAAACATAACTTTTCTCTAGTATATGAAGATACTGACGATAACGGTAACGTTATATATGAGATAACAGGGTTCTGGTGTAAGACTAAAAATTATGATATAGGTGAAGGTGTTATAGCCGAGTATGAATGGCATGCGTGATATATGTCTACAGTAGGACTATCCTACTGTAGACTCGATTATTTTTTATTTATATATTACTAAGACGAAAACATAATAAGGAGGAAATGATGATTGAATTTGTAAAAGTACTAGGTAAAGGATCTATTAAAATTATGGATCCTGAAATAGGTGAAGTAGTTGTATCTGTGGAAGGGTTACCTAGAGGATGGAAAATATTATCTAGGGTTGATAAAATCTTAGAAGAAGGATACAATATCCTTCTTCACGGAAGGGGATATTGTAGAATAGAGGAGCAAGAGATCCATATTGATTTTTATACAATTGAAAGAACAGTTGTTGCGTTTAATAGAAAGAAAATAGAGAGAGTTCTTAACAATATAAAAATTAATGACGTGCTTGCTATTATCTCTACGGGAGTATTAAGATTCACTCTCCCTTCTTAATCTCCTTCTTTTTTTTTCTTGTGAACAACTATATAAGGACGTATCATGCTTATAAATTATACTATAACCGGATTTATAAGTCCTCCGAATGTACCTGTTTCTCTTAACTTTATTAATGTTAAGCAAGGTATTACTTCACATATAGGTATAGTAGAACATGACTACGTAGTTAACTTAGGTAACTTCCAAGATCAAATATTTGAACTCAATGATCCTATTATCTTAGACTTTATTAAAGACAATGATAAACGTGCTACTGTTTTGTTTAATTTAGATAATGGTTTTTATCATAGGTTAGATGTAACGTTAACGGATTATTACGAAATTAAACGACATGTTAAATATAACGTATTTAACGATAACGTAATGGTTGATTTAGAGTCAAAATACGATACCGTTATCCTTTATCTCTATAATAAAGACTACTATAAACTCATATTTTCTATAGAACTGGATGACGTATCTAATTTCACTATTAAATTACCTAGTGACGAGGATTTTTACGTAAGGATAATAGGTATAAACGATAAGAACGTTCATTTACTTTCTATGTTTGACGTACATACTAATTACGTTAACGTTCTAGAAGGAGAGTAACCATGAGATATTTTAAAAAAGAGGATACAGTTCTCATAGGTTATTTACTACCAAACTCCATAGTTAATATCAACATCATAGATCTAGATACAGATGAACCTATACCGTTACTAAAAACAACATGTGTTGAATCCGTTAACGTACCAGGATTATATAGATATTCTACTAAGAACATAGATAGAACACAGTTAGAAGATAGAGTATATAATCTTTTCTATATTATGGAAGATGAGGCAGGTAATAAGACGTATGGTAAATTTACACTAGGTATGGAAGAAGAGAATGTATTAGACAATATTAAAGACACGTTGATAGCTACTAAAGATACCGTAGATGTAATTAAAAACATAGAAGCAGGTACGTGGATCATGGAGGACGGCGAGCTTAAGTTCTATGATGAAGATGAACGACTTATAGCTAGATTTGAATTACAAGACATATATGGTAACAAAACTATGAGAAACTATGTAAGACGTATAAGGGTTGAATGATGTCTATTATATTAACGGAAGGATTAGGGTATACGGATTGTTCCGGTGACGTAGTTAAAGTAGACGAGTTTAAGTTCAAGATAGATATACCTAAGCTATCGTTTACGGTACGAGGTATAGATAAGTTGTCATTCACCGTTACTATACCAACGTATGATTTTAATATCAGTATTTTAAATACTACTTTTAACACAAAAAGACAAATAGTGAAATTTAAGATACAGGAGGGCTGATATGGTTAAGAAGAAAATATTAAAACATGGTGAATCCATTAACATTATCTTTACACCAGAGGAAGACTACGGAGACATAGTGTTAGAAGCATATCTTATACGTGAGGATAAAACTACAGTTATTAAAAAGGTTATAGAACGAGATGATGATGGTTCCTATTATCTTAACATAGGTAGTAGTGAAACAAAAGATCTACTAGGCGATTATAGGTTATTAGTATTCGCTACTAACGCATCTCAAGATTTCAAACAACAAATCTATGAAGAACCTATCCTATTTGTAGATTATATATACTAATAACCCTACGTACCTATGGTTCTTACACTCGTTAAAATGATAATTATTGTTAAGGAGTAATTATGTCTAAGATAATTTTACAATCCAAAAAAGATCAGAAAGGCATTAAGAATCCAGTTATAAAAGATGAGAACGGTTACTATAAAGTTACTCTTGGAGCATTCAATACTTTTAATAACAGAGGTATTTACTATAGAGTAGCTGATATAGATAAAGTAGTAGGACCTAACTCTATCGTAGGTCAACGTATAAAAGAAGGTTACCTAAGAGCAGAGTATAACCATCCAGAAGTACCAACTGATTATGCAGGTTTAGTTAGACGTACATTAGAAATAAATCCTGATAGAGTATGTGAACATATTAAACGTATAGAAGTAGTCAATACTCGTAAAGTAGAAAAAGGGTTTAACTTACCCATATATATCATCTATGGATGGGTAAAACCAGATGGTCCATATGGTAAATATGTAGAAGAAGCATTAGAGAACCCTGATATCAACGTAGCGCATTCAGTTCGTTCCGTAGCTAAACAAACCCGTATAGGGAGTATAACTATCAGAGATATTAAGCTATTATCAACATGGGACTATGTAACCGAACCTGGATACTCTATAGCTAATCAATGGTACGCTGCAGGACTTGAATCTGCTAACTTCAATGATTTAGTTATAGAATCTGAAGAAGATGCTGAAAAAATACTAGCCGCTTTAGAATCTAACAAAGAATTTATTAAATGTAAAGACGGTGAATGCATCATTAACGCTATAGACGAAATCAGATTAGATTTCAGGAATGAAAAATCATTACTAGACTGGTAGTAGGTAAACGATACCTACTACCATATTACCTTTTTTCCATCCATTTGCCATTATTTTCTTACTTATTACTATATTATTACGGCTATATATTATTAATAAGAAACGATCCATTAGTAAGCGCTTACTAATCTATCATTTCAAAAAACATAAGAAGGAGGGTTCCATGCCAACACATTATCGACTTATCAACTTAGACGATCAATTCAACCAAGCTGAAGATAAAATCATAGTCAACAGGACATTCTCCTATATGTCCGTTGACTTTAAAGAACTAGAAGAACTTATCTATACCAAGTATGAGGATATGATATCTCTCATACCTCAGTGTTCCTGTGGTGAAATGAAAGGAGGTTGGTTATTAAACAAAGTATGTCCTCACTGCGGTACTAAGGTTAGACGGTTATTCGATAATATAGAACCTATCTTCTGGATAGAAAAACTAAGAGATGATCTACCTTTCCTTAACCCAGGTTTCTATATGCTCTTAAGAGACACGATCTCTAAAAAAGTAGATTTCCCTAGATGGATATCAGATACAACCTATAACCCACCACGTATCCCGCCTCTATTTTATCAAATAGCAGATTACATAGGTGGGAGATCTTATAAGAACTTTATTAACAACATAGAGAAGATACTTATCTTCCTAAAAAATAACTCTGTTTTCAAATCTAGCCTATCTAAAACAGAACGTATCAATGACCTTATAGAAGTCTATAACCATAACAAAGATGCCTTATTTTCAGATTACCTGCCTATACCTAATAGACGTATGTTCGTTATGGAAATCAATTCCAAAGGTAAGTTCCCTACTACATTCGTATCTGATGCAGTAGAGATAACTAGATTCGCTATACTAGCGAATAATGCTACCGATAAACGTTTAGAAATCAATACTGCTAAGATACTTGCTAAACTAACTAAACTATTCGATAACTATAACAAAGAATTCGGTGCTAAAGAAGGTATCATACGTAAGCATATATATGGTACAAGATCTCATTTCACAGCAAGAGCCGTTATTACCTCACTACCTACTCATTATGATTACGACGAGATTCATGTACCATGGATATTCGGTCCTACGGTATATAGACCTCATTTACTTAATATTCTAGTTAATAGAAAAGGTATGAACTATAAAGAAGCAGATAAACTACTACTAGAAGCATGCACTAGATACATACCTGAAGTAGATGAAGTCTTACAGTTGCTGATAGAAGAAAGTCCTTATAAAGGATTACCAGTACTTATACATAGGAATCCTTCATTGCTCATAGGTAGCAGTCAAAGGGTATTCATTACTAAGTTCAAGACCGATGTGGAGGATACGACTATCAGTTTGAATACGCTCATAGTAAAGTCGCCAAACGGTGATCGATTTTAAATATTAAGTAAAACCATAGCATGTAAAAAAGTTATTAGATGTATAATATGATACAAAAACAAGAAAAGGAGCATGCTATGGTTAGAAAAGAGAAAGAGTGTTTCGGAAAAGGTTTTGAGTGGTTAATGAACCTGCCAGTAGAAGAAGTAGAGATGAAAGAAAGAAAGACGTCGAAATATGAGGTAGTTAAAAGAAAGAGAATTAAAGCTAATGTAGACTTTTGTTACCTTAAAGATAAACGTGTATATCGCGTATGCCACTTCTTCCCATGTTATGCAGTGTCTGAGGATGGTAAAATATTGAACTTAGCTACGTTGTCATACCAGCCAGTATCTCTACCAGATAAGAATAGTTATCTATACTTATACATCTATGATTATTTTAACGATAGAAGGAGATTTACAACATTACATAGACTAGTAGCGATGACATGGATACCTAATAATGACTATGTTACTAACTATGTAGTAGACCATATAGACGGTAACAAACAGAATGCACACTTCAAAAATCTAAGATGGACAAGCATGGTTCATAACTCATCAAGAGTTAAAACTCCTGATAAAGTGTATGTACGTGATATGATAGAAGGAGTTAACTATATATTCACATCATTATCAGAAGCTGCTAGTTTCATAGGTTATCCTAGGTCTGAGTTATTGTTAAAAGACTTACCTAAATGCGTAGGTACTAAAGATGGTAAACTATACTACGTATCGTTATCTATACCTAACGGTAAAAGACTTAAAGATTGTATACCGTCTAAAGGTATCGTAGTGAATATAGGCGGTACATGGAGATATTACCATACCATAGATGACCTTAATAAAGACCTAGGTACTAATTATCAACATTTCTCAGAGTTTAAACGTCTAACCAACTATACGGTTAAGATGGCTCGTAATAAGAGAAATGTGATGTATTATGTCAAAGACGTAACTACTGGTAAAATATACACTGCATATACACGTAAGGTATTAACCGAAATAACAGGTATACCTAGAAGAACCATAGACAAGATATTTAAGAATAAGAAATTTAACCTAATATATAGGAATAAATGGGTATTTAGCGATAATGGAGTGTTCCCTGATGAAAAGGAACTTAAGAAGAATGTCAGGGATTATACCTATATTTTAGAAAAAGATGGGAAGAAGTGGGAATTTGGTAGTTTAAGAGAAGCGGCTAGGTTCATAGGAATCACTCATAAAACCTTGAAGAAACACTTGAATGGAGAAATAAACGGTTATATGGTCACCCTAGCATAGTAATATGCTAGCTAAAAACCTCGTGAACTGCTGGGAGCCCTTAGAGCCCCTTACACCACAACGTAACCTGAAAAGGTAAGCGTGATGGTTCTAAAAAGTTAAGGGGATTGGGTAATCAGCAGCCGTGCTCCTAAGTCCTTATATAGGATATGGAGAGGGTTCAGAGACTATCGAAACCTGCGCTTACCTCGAAAGAGGTAAGAAGAGTGAGGTGCGGTTAAGACCCACCGCTGGTAGGATCGTCCTACTGGTAAAGGGAGTAGAGTACGCTCTTACGAGCGGAAGCGCGAGGCACCCGATTACCTAAGGGCATGTGGATGCCTATGGTGTAGGGTGATAATATAGTCCGCCCCCATAGAGATATGGGAACAAGGTGTATGACGGCGACGAAATGAATGTTGTATTTCTACTAGATAACTGGATGGCAGATAAAGCAGAGAATTTTGCACCATATGTCAATATCATATCTACAGAATATTATACTATCAATAACTATCTGTTCCTACCGCCTCCTATGGTAGCAACTATAAGTAACTATATGATCCATAAAGATAAAACAGATCATGTGGATAAAGATCCAGTTTATGATAAAATATTAAAACTAGATAAACAATAGGAAGGAGGGTATATCATGCAAGCAACCGTTATAAGGACTGGATCTCTTGATCCAGGCGAAGCACTGGGTTTTATAGTTAATGACTTCAATACCCAGTATATAGAAACGTTCAAACAACAGTTCCAAGATTTTTATAACAAAATGGTCAATACCGGCAGTAATATTATCAACCATGCTTCTGAATTCATACAACGTATAACTAACAGTAATGTTATTAATCAAGCTAAAGCGTTATTATCCAACAGTGAAGTTATAATAAAGGATGAGATCGTTCAGTTACATGATTGGAATAACATAACCGATGCAGGTATGATGACTAGAAGGTATATAGCGGCTAATCCGTTTATCTATAACAGGATAGAAAGAAACAGACTTAATGGATGGGGAGATATATGGTTTAATAATGAACCTGATGTAGATCCTGAGTGGAGAGATGATTATCTAGATGTTACTGATGGAGCATTGATGTTCGATGAAAATGGTGAAGGATATTTTACGTGGAATAGTTTTGAATCTGAATCTAAATTAACAGAGTTAGATAGAGCTAATATCAGACTTATGTGGGATATAGCTATCGATATGATCAACCAAGGCTATGACCCTACTGATCCTGAAAAAGGAAGAATCTAACAAAGGAGGGAACATGAATATTATAGACTATATGAATAAAAAGATGAAGAATGATATAGAAAAGAAGATAAGACCTGTAACCTCTATGTTATTTCATACTGTAACCCCAGTTAACTGGGGTTACACGGGTAACTACTGGTTCATAACGTTGAAATTTGTAAAAGGTGTAGATACGTTATTCGTTAATTACTTCATATATAATAACGGAGAGATTTTAGTAGATTTTAAAAGCAGGTTAGAACCTAGTGAACCTTATAACGCTAGTATAGATGTTAACTTATTAGAAGCTATAGTTGGTATAGGTAGGTTGTTGAGAGATTTAGTAGAGAAGATAGATGTAACTGAGAAGGAACATAAGTTCTTTACGAATGTAACTGATGCTAATAAGTATATCGTACTAGATAACAAAAGATATCATAACTTAGGAGTATTAAGGTATAATGGACAACAAGCTATAATATTAGAACCTATGGATGAAGACAAAGAACCTAATCTTTATGATCTATCATCCGTATACCAGGACTATGTTTTATCTAGAGCTAAGTTTAAGAAATACGATAATAACGATTTGATGGCTATTAAAGGAGATAAAAATGATGAATGAAAAGATAGCAGAGAACGGTATAGTACCTGAAATAGCCGAAGCATTAGAAAAGTTTGGTATAAGTATAATAACTGAAAAGGATCTGAACGGTTCAGTTGTTATAGAAGGCAATGCCATTCATCTTGAGCTAAATGGTAAAAGGAAAGATATAAAACTGAATCTTAAAGATACTAATGTAAGAGAATTGATCGATAAAAAAGATGACTTTGTTTATTTATTAAATGTTATAGACGAGAACTATGACGAAATAAAAACGTTCAACGAGTATATAACGACACTTTTAAATAATAAGGTACTTGATATTAAAGAGAAAGATATAGACGTATATTCTCATTTAGAATTGATATTAGAGAAACACGATGCTTTTTTAATACTTCCTATAACTAGACGTTATTTGTATTTTATAGACATGTTAAGAAAAAGTAACGTTCATGAAGTTAAAAGTGGAGAAGAGGAGTAGATTCCTCTTCTTCGACATTTCTTTTTTGTATTGTAGTCATTTATAAGATCTAAGTAAGGAGGTAACATGAAAACGTTAGTGATGTACGTAGATGGCAGTGCTAGACCTAACCCTGGTACTACTGGTTTTGGTGTACATGCCATAGTAACTAATCCTAAAGCTAAGAAGAAACAGATACTATCTAAGTATATCGTTACTGAACAAGGATACATTCCTAAACAAATATTTAAAACTAGCAAATTAAAAGACACTGGTATAGAACGTATCATTGATCTATACGGATATAATAGAGACAGCAACACTAACAACACGGCAGAGTTAGATGGGTTAGTTAATGCATTAGATTTATACATGACTCTTAAGGATAAATATTTCTCAGATGTTGAGAAGATCTATTTAAAGTTAGACAGCAGTTATGCTATAAGTTATTACAATAAAGTTATCAAAAATGAACCTATAGCAGCTAACCCAGAGTATGAGGTTAAAATAAGAAGATCGTTAGATAACATAGATATACCTATAGAGATAATTAAAGTAGACGGACATTCTGGTAACTTAGGTAACGATAGAGCTGATCTGTTGTCTAATTTAGGTAGGTTAAAGAATCTTAGAAATGAAACTGAAAGAACGTTGCTTATCAAAACTAGAAACGAGTACTGGGACGGTTATAAAGAAAGAGAACCGTTTCTCAGAACTAAATTAATATTCAACTTTGGAGAATTACCTAATCTAGACAATAAGAAACCGTCATTCTTATACATGACGAACTATAAGGACGAAACTGAGTTAGGTAAAAAAGGAGATGATATCATATATCAGATCTACTATGGTATTAATGATGATCCTGGGTTATTATCTATCATGGAGTTCTTAGATAAGTTCTTCAATATTCTTAAAGTACCGTATGTTATAAATCTAGACAATGTATACAATAAACAAGTGTATAAGAATATAGAACTATATGGTAAAGATTATATCTTAGAAAATAAGATAGGTCTATACAAAATACTAACTATAGATAACCTAGTCTTAGCTAAACAAATATATCCGCCTGGGTTATCGTTCATAGTGGAAAATAACTTCAAGAACATGGAAACATTGTTTAAGAAATACCTTATCAACCCTGATCAACCAGATAAGAACGTTAAAGTTAAAAATATAACTAATCTTCTATATGAAAAGGATAAAAAAGGTAAGATGAAACTTAAGAAAGAATACGTGAATGATAAAGGAGTTATAACAGTAGACGTTAAGGATATCATCCCTGATATGAAATATAAGTTAAAACTAAGATTCAAGTATGATTTACCGATTAGGAATACGTTAAAGAAAATAGAGAACTGGTCTCCTAGGGTAGATTTGGTTATAGAAGACTATCCTAACTTTATTACATACAGAACCATAACTACGTATGAAAAAGGTAAGAAAAAGTATTCCTTATATAACGAGAGTTATTACACTGCTAAACAGTTTAAAAAGATAAAACATAAGTAACATGCATTATAACAAAGATCATGGAGTATAGACATGGGTGTAGTTAAAAACTTTGAAACCAGTAAGTACTACTCTGACTATCTTAAGATAAAAGAGTTACTAAACGAAAATCCTTTCTACACTATATCCGATATAGCTGATAAATTAAAAATACCTAAAAATATAGTCCATCGTATCTATTCTATGTTTAAGATTAACGTACGTAAATTAAGAGAAGAAACGATAGTTAGAGACGTAAAAGAATACAAGATGTCGTATAAAGAAATAGCTTCTTTATACGGTATAGGTTATAATACAGTTAGTTCTGTTTATATCAGAGCTACTGGTAGAAGACGTAAACGTGTAGTTGGCAGAAATATAACGAAGAAAGACATTTTAAAAGCATTTAAGAAGCATAAAGGTATGATAAGATACGCTGCTAAATCGTTAGGGTGGAATCCTTCACTGTTAAAGAAGAAAATAGAAGAATTAGGTATCATGGAGGAGGTTAGAAAACTAGGATATGAACCGTACCCTGTTAAAGGTAAAGTAAAAGAACTTATCCTCTTAAAATACAAGAATAAGAAACCGTCTAATATTAAAGAACTTATAGAGGAATGTAAAAGTTTTACACGGCCTTCTTACGTTCGTAGAGTTGCTAAGAAGTATAGCTTATTTGAAGAAAAACAAAAATAAGGAGACAGAGATGAGTAAATTTTACGAACAATTAATGTACGTATATAGAACGTTTAAAGAATTCGTAACAGGTAAGAAAAGTGTAGAACCTTTACATGTAGACAATACAAGAACTGAACCTAGTGAGTCTGATTGTAGCCCGCATATACCTGATTATGATCCTAGTTTATTCAAAACTAAAAAGGACTACATAAAGCACGTTAGCGAAGTAACAGGTATAACTAGTCCGGCTGAGTTACATAAATTAATTAAAGATAAGATCCAAGTATCTAGAGAACACGTTAGAGTAACTTTAAAAAGACAGTAGTAGGTAACAACCTACTACTGTACCATATTTAACTTTTTTAATTTTTTGTAGATCTTGATCTCCCGTATAGCGTCGTCTATGTTAATGTTTTTAAACGCTTCAGTGTCTAGTTTTTTCTCTAGCACTTTGATTCTGCGTATTAGTTTAGACGCTATGTATATGTCCTTTTCGTTTCTTAATCTGTTCAGTAAGTTATCTATTTCATTTTTTATACGTTCTTGTTGTTTTATATATTCTAGATCTTTCTTACTAGCGTTAGCTAGTATTTCGTTATCTATGATCTTTTTAAGCGTATAAGTATCATCTATACCGTATAGCTTTTTATTTTCTGCTCTAGTCATGAACCAGTATCCTAATAACCATGATATAACCATATCATCATGACCGTCTTTAGGATGGTCTATACGACCGTTCTTTACTTCTAAGTCTAATAACTGATTAACGAGTATTTCATCATGTATCTTGTTAGAAGTGTATTTAATAGATGCGTTAAATATGTTACCATATAATTCACCTCTGCTAGCTCTTCCGCTTGCAGACGTAGCGAATCCAAAATGTTTTCTAAGATCTTCTATAGTATCCCAAGATACTACATTACTAACGATATCTGGGTATTTGTCTTTATATTTCTTATAGTCGTTAATAACCCAGTTAAAGAGTCTTTTGAACGGGTTGATGTTTTCAGCGTACATAAGTTTTAATAGATCGTCTATGATACCAGTTCCACTGTTCCTACGTTCTATTATCATAATGCTGTTAGGTATGTATTTTAGTAGATCTAACAAGAACTCAGAAAAGACAGTCAGGTTAGTTTCGTTATACGTACCAGCTGCTATCACTCTACCGTCTTGGCTATATCTTACTACTAAGCCTATATCGTCTTTACCTACAGCTTCACTAGGGTCTACTCCTATAACGAAGTATCCTTTTCTAGCATATTCATACATCATTTCTTCAGTTATATACCATCTTACGACATATCCGCCTTTATATGTTTTAACTATAGGTTCTTTAATAATTGACTTTTGCATAATTTCTATGTATTTTTTATCTATAGGTGACTTCAACGTACCTCCTACCCATTTGTTTAAGAAATCTGATTCAGCATCCTCTCCATCTGATAATGCTGTTTCTATCCTGTTAAGCAACCATTCATCGGTGTAACCTAATTGTCTATGGTTGTATTCTAATAACATAACTTTGAATTTTTTCTTACCATCTGTAGATCTACTATTGTTCTCCAGTATCTTATTAAGTTCATCTACGTTCTTACAATCGAAAAATGTTTCACTCCATCTTAACGAACCTTGATATACATTATACGCGTATCTACCTTCAGGCGTGTTAAGTTTACCAGGCGTTGTTGTTAGTATGGTTCCATAATATGTACCTTGTTTAGCTGCTTCTTCTCTAGCTGCAGTGGTTGCCGCTAACATAACTGGCAAGATGATTTGGATATTGTTAACGTATGCGAACTCATCTATAACTGTTACTGGCATAGTCATACCCCTACCTACGTTATCTGCTGCTTTAGGATCTTTATTACCTACGAATAGGGATATAACGTTATTAAGTTTTTTAATAGTTATCTTCTCCATATTTCTAACATCTCGTTTATCCATATTTTTAAGATATGGAGGTAGCTTATCTATAATATCTCGTATCTTCTTACTAGTTTTATCTCTTAGTTTATCATCTTTAGTAAGTATACCAAAAGTAGTGTTGTTCATAAATAGATTACCTAATCCAGCTATAAGCTCTTCTATAGATAAAGATTTACCTGTCTGTCTAGGCTGTATTAAATATGTAGTAATATGGTTAAAGAATAACCATAACATCGATATGTTAGCTCTATTAGCTCTTAAATGTATCCTAGCATTACCTGCAGTAGGAGGTACTAACGCTACTTCCCTAAAATAATACCATGGATTTTCTAAACACTCTATTAATACCATTTTCTTATATTCATAAGACAGATTAGGATCATGCGGGTCTACATTTCTTAATTTAGGATTATGTAACGCTAACATAAACGCATGGTTCTTAACACCCATACGTTTAAGCAGCATAGCTAATCTTACCCATGATTCGTTTTTAGTATCTGTATGTATTATAGCATTAGGGTATTTTTTCCAGTCATCGTAGAACAAGATCATGTATGTTCCTTTATATGTCTTTATTTCATAGTAGTTTTATGGGTATACCGTATTTATACAATGATATAATAACCCTAGAAAGGAGGAAGTATGGATGAACAATACTTGATCGAACTTACTAAAAAGTATTTTGACGAACATGGATGGGATTATAATCCACATGAATTTAAAGAGTACATAGGAGAATATGGATATAATAAACTTGTTAAAGCTCAATTCCTTATGAGCAAGACGAAGATGACTCTTTACGATATGATAATAGAAAAGATTTATGAAGATATATTTAACTATACTAATCCATCTGCAAGGCTTACAAGAATTATAGAAAAACTTAAATCTAATAGCATAAACGCTACTGTTCTGTTAAGAAAAGATCATTTACTTATGACTATGTATTTAGATTTTTACGATATTAAAACGTTATCTTTATACTATAACAACCTGATAGAGCTCATATTCCGTAAGATGAATAGATTCTATAATCGTGGTTCAGGATTAGATATTAATGGTTTGATTAACTACGCTACTAGACATAAAGTACTTAAGTACTTCGTAACAGAGGTTAAGAAAATGATATCGTTCTATCTGTATTATACGAACACCGCTATAAATTATACTGGTAGAGGTATAACGCCCATGAGATTAAAAGAGTTAGTAGTCACTAATACGTGACTACTAACCTTCCTCATATTTTAAACTTCTTAAGAACACATATACTGCGAACGCTATTGCTAATGCAGAAGCTAACCAACTCGTTTTCTTTCCTGTACATCTAATAGCCAGGTGGTATAAATATTTTTTAATTGCTTTCATTTTGTCATTTTTAACTTTACTACTTGACCAGTAGTTTCTAATCTTAACTAGTATAATAGGTAACCTTGTTTCTATGTTGTTAATCTCATCTATACGTTGCAAGTAATCTATGTCTATGGTTATAATGTCCTGTAATAACTTAATATACGGATCTTTTACTTTCTTTTTATCATATTTAAGCAACTTGTATATGTATTTGAAATCATGTGCTTCATGATACGTAGAACATTTAACCATTTTGTATAGTAAATCTTCATTTATATTGTTAAATAGCTCGCTCGTAACTCTCACTAATCTATCATTAGTGAACGTATTAGTCTTATATGCTATATCGGTTATATTATTGATCAGTTTGTGGTATGATAATTCTACATCCTTCACTTGTTTTTCCATCTTCTCACCACCTACGAACGTATCTTTTTCCATATTGATTTTCTCACCGTTTTTAACAACTTCTACTAAAACTTTATTTAACTCTACAAATGCTGAACGTATTTTGGTTTGTATATCAGTTATGATATTGCATGCGTCTTCTGTAGTATACCTGTCTAATTTTCTGTAATTAGTACTTCCTTTATCTATACACTCCCTAGCTCTGTATGTAAAAAGTTCTATCCATGTACCTTTTTGTTTTATTAGATATTTATGGGATAGTTTGTTATAGACATAGTTAGCTATGTCTTCTGATACTGGGTATTTGAAGTAATGATGGTATAAACTACCTACCATTTTGAATATCATTATTAAACATGCATCTAAGATACCCTTTTCTTTTATCTTGGTAGGTAAATTACCTTTGTGGAACCTATATGCTGTATATACTAACGTATGGTATATAAAGTTAGATGCTACTTTAAATTTTTTATTAATACCTTTAACGTTATAGAAGTCCTCTTGTACTTCGTTCCAGTTAGGTAACTGATATACATTAGTCATTAAGTCATTGTCGTCTAAACTACTGAATCTTATAACGTGTACTCCATATAACCCACTACCTAAGAATTCTATATAATCATCATCTTTAGTAGACCATCTAAGCTTAAAGTCAGATAGCTTTTTAACTAGCTT
>Ga0256838_1000602_pt1 | contig 20892 bp, 19 predicted proteins | sample 4571419metaG_FD_185978 | JGI IMG/M metagenome (GOLD analysis project Ga0256838, IMG submission 185978) | Hydrothermal vent microbial communities from Guaymas Basin, Mexico - 4571-419 | ecosystem: Environmental > Aquatic > Marine > Hydrothermal vents | place: Mexico: Guaymas Basin | collected...
AAAGGAGTTATCAAAAAAAGTTAAAAACTCAAACAACTACAAATCAGCTAAAAAACAATTAGCAAGATTATATCAAAAAGTAGTTAATAGCAGGAGAGATTTTTTCTACAAATTAGCATAGGGTTGGGGCATCGACCTTTGGCTGTGAAGGTATAAGACTGGCTATTTGTCAGCAACCATCGTTTTAAAGCCAGAATACCCTTGGCGAGAGCGTCAGCAGTTAGGGTTGGCGTGGGGAGTATGTCAATTTAATATTATCGAGAGTGGCTAGGTTTATGACTTTGAGAAAAAGGTATTTTAAATTTTGTCTTAGTGGAGAAAAATTTGTTAATTCCTTTTGCAATCCCTTTTGCGATTAACTTTTGATATTTTTTAGAGGCAAGTTTTTTTGCTTCTTTTGGGTTTGTTAAATATCCCATCTCTATTAAAATTGCTGGCATTTGGGTGCCTGTTAGAACATAAAATGGAGCTGCTCTAACTTCGGCTCTTTTTAGCGAGTAAAATTTTCTAATTTCTGATGCGATTGAATTTTTTACATCAAATGCAAAGGTTTTAGATAGCATAATTTTATCGGTATTTAAAAAGGTTAAAATTGCCATTTGTTCTTTGAAGTTTAAATTTCCAAGACTCTCTTGATTTTCTTGCTTTGCAATTTCTAATGCTCTTTTGCTATCAGCTGGTGAGAGATAATAGACTTCAAGTCCTTGAATGTTTCTTTTGTGGTGGTAAGCTATATTACAATGAAGAGAGATAAAAAGGTCAGCTTTTTTGGTATTTGCAAAGTGAGGTCTCTCTTTTAGGTCTATAAATTTATCTTTTGAGCGGGTTAGATAGACTTTATAGCCTTGATTTTGGAGGATTTTCTTTAATTTTAGGGCTACTTGTAATACAATGTCTTTTTCATAAATTTTATTATATCCAATTCCTCCTGGGTCTTTTCCTCCGTGTCCTGGGTCAATTACTATAATTTTTTTTGGAGCTGGCAAAGTCTTTTTAGGAGTTTTTTTACTTTTTTTGGGAAGATTATTTAGAGTAATTTTTAGGGTTTTATTTTGTATTGAGTAATTTAAATTAAATTTTTTATTTGAAGAATAGACTATTCTTACTACTTTTGGATTAAATTGAGCAATCCTTAATAAAATTTTACCAAATCTTTTTTTGTAAAATTTTGGAGTGATTGCATTTTTAATATCAAAAACTTCTTTATAGACATCTTTATCTTTAATAATAAAGTGTTTTACATTGTTTGAGGGAATTTTTATTATAAGCGGAGCAAATGACTTTATATGGATGTAGTAATCTTTTGCAAACAACAGGGTAAAAAAAAAGAGAAAAAGAAGCTTTTTCATTCGCCTTTTATCAATTTCTCCATAAGTTCTTTTACAGAAAGTAGCTTATTGGCTTTGTATGCGTATGCTCCGCTAAAATAAAGCCCATTTTCCAAATCTCCTTCATACGCATCTGCAAGTCTATCGGCTATGCAGTATCCAACTTTTCTTGCTTCTTCTCCTCTGTTACAAGGCTGAACGCAGTTTGAGATACATTTTACTTTTGGAGCTTCTCTTTTTTCAACTTTTTCAATCAGTTTTGTTTTGACTCCTCTTGCTGGATATCCAACAGGTGATTTCATTAAAATAATATCCTCTTTTTTTGCATTAAGGAGCGTCTCTTTAAATTCATCGCTTGCATCGCATTCGTATGTAAGGGCAAATCGTGTCCCCATTTGAACTCCGTTTGCTCCAAGGCTTAAAAACTTCTCAATATCATTTTTATCCCAAATTCCTCCCGCTGCAATTATTGGGATGTTTTTATCCCACTTATCAACTTCTTCTCTAACTTGCGGGATTAAATTTTCAAGCTGGTTTTCTTCTTTAAAGCACTCTTCATATTTAAATCCTTGATGCCCACCACTTAAAGGACCTTCTACAATTACAGCATCTGGCAATCTTTTATATCTTTTCTCCCATCTTTTTGCAATTACTCTAAAAGCCCTTGGGGTTGATACAATAGGCACTAATGCAACATCTGGAAAATCTTTTGTAAATTCTGGCATATCAGTTGGAAGCCCAGCACCTGTAATTATAATATCAGCCCCAGCTTCACACGCATCCCTTACAACTCTTCCATAATCGTTTATTGCGTATAAAATATTACATCCAAGTGGAGCATCCCCGCAAATTTTCCTTGCGTTTTTGAAAATTTTAAATAAAGCCTCTTTATTGTAAAAATCTTTTTCGCTATAAGGTCTTCCTTCAATTAACTTTTTTGCATATTTTTTATTTTCATAATACCCAGTCCCAACTGCACTAATAACTCCTAAGCCTCCTTCTTTGCTTACATTTCCAGCAAGTCTATCCCAGCTAATTCCAAGTCCCATTCCGCCTTGGATAATTGGGTATTTTATAGTGTGCTTACCTATTTTTAGAGGTCTCATCTCTATCCTTTAATTTTTACTTTTGCAAACTTTCTTTTACCAATTTGTAAAATATACTCTTTATCGTTAAGCGTTAAATTTTGGTCGTTTATTTTCTCTTGATTTACTCTAACGGCTCCACCTTTTATATGGCGTCTTGCTTCACTTTTAGAAGATGCGAGTTTTGTTGCAACTAATGCATCAACGATATTCATAGGCTCAATCTCAAAAGTCTCAATATCTTCTGGAATTTTTCCAAGTTTGTGCACTTTATCAAAGTGCTCTTTTGCTTTAAGTCCCGCTCCTTTTCCGTGGAATTTATCAACAATCTCAATTGCTAAGAGTTCTTTTGCTACTTTTGGATTTAATCCATTTTTTACTTTCTCTTTTAACTCTTTAATCTCTTCTATTGATTTATCACTCAAAAGCTCATACCACTCCCACATTAATTCATCTGAAATTGAGAGAATTTTTGCATACATTGTATTTGCATCTTCTGTAATTCCTACATAATTTCCAAGGGATTTACTCATTTTATTAACCCCATCTAGTCCAACAAGTAAAGGCATCATCATAACACTTTGTTCTTTGCCAACATTATAGACTTTTTGAAGATGTCTTCCCATAAGGAGGTTAAATTTTTGGTCAGTTCCTCCAATTTCTATATCGCTTTTTAATGCTACGCTATCATATCCTTGAAGTAAAGGATAGATAAATTCGCTAATTGCAATTGGAGTTTTTGATTTAAATCTTTTTTCAAAGTCATCTCTTTCAAGCATTCTTGCAACTGTGTAAGTTGTAGCAAGCTCAACAATCCCGCTTGCTCCAAGTTTATTTAGCCATTCACTATTAAATACTACATCAGTTAACTCTTTATCAAGGATTTTAAAGACTTGTTCTTTGTATGTTTTTGCATTTTCTTTTACTTCCTTAGGAGTTAGCATTTTGCGGGTTTTGTTTTTGCCAGTTGGGTCTCCAATTTGAGCTGTAAAATCTCCAATTAAAAATTGAACTCTTGCTCCATATTTTTGAAATGTTTTTAATTTTTGCAAAAGCACTGCATGTCCTAAGTGCAAATCAGGAGCTGTTGGGTCAAATCCAGCTTTTATTGTAAATCTCTTGCCAGTTTTTAAAAATTCATTAACTAATTTTTCAATCTCTTCTATTCCTATAATTTCGCTACTACCTCTTTTAATCTCAGCCATTGCTTTTTCAAGTTGTGGGTGTTTATCCATTGTATGCATCCTTTTTTGGTATAAATTCTACTATTTTGTAATGTTTTTGGATTTTTGATTTTAATTTTTCAAATTGCTTTTGGTTAAATTCAATCTCCATTTGGCAGTTATTTGACTCTTTTCCAAGAGATATTGAGTGGATAAAAACATTTTCTTTTGTAAGAAAAGAGATAAATTTTAAAAGCTCACCTTTTTTATTTGGGAGTTTAACTACTAAGAAAAATTTATTTTGATTATTCTCAATCCACTCAACAAATACTGCTTTTTTTAATTTTTTTTCGGCATTGTTACAAAATCTGTGATGAATTTCAACCTCTTTTTTATCTAAAATCCCTAAAATTTTATCTCCAAATTTTGGTCTACAACAAAAATCAAATCTAATATCGGTAATTGGTTTATTTGATAATATTTTAATATTTCCAAAGATATACTCTTTTAATTTTATATTTTTAAAGTATAAGACTTTTCGTTTTTTGAGAAAATTGTAAATCTCTTTTACTACTTCTTTTAAAAATTTACTATCGTATGCCGCTTTTTCAATTTTTTCGCAAAGATTATTTAGCTTAATAATTGCTTTTATCTCTCTTATATCTAAATCAAAAATAGTAACTAAAATTGCAAGTGAGAGTTTTTTGTTTATCTCTTTTTCTTTTGAGCGACAGAGTTTTTTTTGTTCGTATTTTGCTTTGCTTGTTTTTAATGCTTCAATCCAACTGCATCTTGGAATAACTTCATCTCCAACTTCAATTTTTACAATATCTCCCGTTTTTAGTTGTTGTAATAAAGAGACTCTTTCTTTGTTTACATACGCTCCAATTGCTCTATTTCCAATATCAGTGTGGATAGCATATGCAAAATCAAGTGCTCTTGCTCCTCTTGGAAGGGTAAAGGTGTCAAATTTTGGAGAGTAAACTACGATATCCTCGCTAAATAGGTCATTTTTTGCGAGCTCATAAAAGTCTTCAATATTTTCATCAAATTTCATCTCTTCAAGCCATTTTGTATCTGGTATTGCACTATTTAGTTTATATCTCCAATGAGCTGCTATTCCAAATTCTGCGTTTTTATCCATATCAAAAGTTCTTATCTGCACTTCAATAATTGAATTTTCGTTATAGATTGTAGTGTGGATTGTTTGATATCCATTCTCTTTTGGAATTGCTATATAATCTTTAAATCTACTAATTAATGGTCTAAAATTTAAATGCACAACTCCTAATGCTTTATAACAATCAATTGGCTCTTTTGTAATAATTCTAACGGCTAAAAGGTCTAATACTTCTTCAATTGAGATGCCTTTTCTTTGCATTTTAAGAAAGATTGAGTAGTAGTGTTTTATTCTGCTTTTAATCTCAAACTCACCTTCTCTAAATCCATTTTCAAGTAAAAGTTTTGAGATTTTTTGTATAAAAGAGTTTAATTTTAGTTGCATCTCTTTTTTGTGGGCTTTTATATATTTATCAATTTTTTCATACTCTTGTGGTAAGAAGTATTTAAAAGCTAAATCTTCTAAAATATTTTTTAAAGTAGCTATCCCAAGTCTATGGGCAATTGGAGCGTATACTATTAAAGTCTCTTCTGCAATTCTTTTTTGTTTGTGAGGAGGAAGCGCATTGAGTGTTAGCATATTGTGCACTCTATCGCAAAGTTTTATTAATAAAACTCTCAAATCCTTTATAGAGCTTGTTAGCATTTTTCTAAATGTAAGGGCTGATTTTGTTAATTTTTCGGTTGAATTTGATGGGATTAAAGATTTATCGCGAATTTCAATAATTTTTGTAAGTCCTTCTACTAAGTGAGCTACTTCTTCTTTGAATTCTTTTTTTATATCTTCAATTGAATAGTGAGTATCTTCAACGACATCGTGTAAAAGTGCAGCTATTATTACATCTTCATCTTTATTGAAAAATGAAGTAATTGTAGCTACTAAAATAGGGTGGATTACATAATCCTCCCCACTTTTTCTCTTTTGTCCTTTATGAGCTTTTATTGCAAAATCAAGAGCCTTTTTTATATTTGGAGTATTGACTCTTGATAACAAAAGCTCCTTTGCTTTTTGGGTAGATTTGATTTGAGAGATTTTTTCTAATAGTTGTTCAAATTCTACTATCAAATCTCTTTTACCTTAATTAAACCTTCTGCAATCTCCATAATTGCGATTTCAGTTAGCTGCATATTTTTTTTAGGCAAATCAATTAATGGTTTTGCCCCTTTTAATAGTTCATTTACTCTTTTTGCAACTGCTTGACTAAGAAGGTATCTATCATAATCAACTCTTTCAAGTGCTTTTGCGTTAATTTGTTCGATTCTCATTATATCTCCTTTACGATTGAGTATTTTGCATCTGGGTTATTTTTTAGAATTTTTAGTAAATTTCCTTTTTTAAACATATTACAAACAATAATTGGGAGTTTATTTTCTCTTGCTAAGGCAATAGCAGTATCATCCATTACTTTTATATGTTTTTTAAGCGCTTCTTCATAACTTAACTCTTTTAAAAACTTTGCATCTTTAAATTTCATTGGGTCTTTATCATAAATTCCATCTACTTTTGTAGCTTTTATAATTACACTTGCTCCAATTTCGCTTGCCCTAAGGACTGCTGCGGTATCAGTCGTAAAGAATGGATTTCCAGTTCCACCTGCAAAAATTACTACTCTTTTTTTCTCTAAGTGTCTAATGGCTTTTCTTACGATAAAGTTTTCTGCAATCTCTTCTACTTTTATTGCACTTTGAACTCTAACTGATAATCCATCATTTTCAAGTGCTTCTTGCATTGCTACTGCGTTTATGATAGTAGCAAGCATCCCCATATAATCTCCGCTTGTACGTCTTATAATTCCATCTTTTGCTGCACTAACTCCTCTTATGAAGTTTCCTCCTCCAATGACCACAGCAACTTCAAATCCTTCCATTACTACTGATTTAATCTCATCTGCAAGATATTTTAGAATTTTTGTATCAATTCCAAATCCATTCTCTCCTGCTAATGCTTCACCTGAAAACTTTATTAAGATGCGTTTCATACTATCGCCTTTTTAAAATAGTATTTTATCAAATTATTTAAGAGGAAAAACTTTCTGAGGATTTATAGGTTTACCATTTTTAAAGACTCCAAATTGTAAGTACTCTTTAACTCTTCCAATAACTTCTCCTCTTTTTACAAATTTACCTACTGTTAAAAGAGGGGATATTTTGTTGACTTTGTAAATTGTAATTAATCCGTTTTTGTGTCTTATTGCTATTAATTTTTTATCCTTTAAAATATTTATCACTTCTCCTTTTAATACGCTTCTAACAAGCGCGTTTGGTTTAAAAGCTTTTATTATTACAAATGGTCTTTGATAAACAATATGAGAGATTGGATCTTTTATTCTTCCAAATTTTTCTACTACAACTCCTTGGAGTGGAGGTGTTGATTTTAATCCTTTATAAATGTAAGTTGGGATTTCTTCATTTGAATTAAAGTTAGCTTCTTTTGCTTTTTTTGAGAGGATTTTTAGTTTTTCAAGTCTTTTTTCTAAGCTTTTTTGAATTTTTAGCATTTGAGAGAGTCTATTTTTATAAGCTTCTTTTTGTTGTTTTAAATTTTGAATCTCTTTTTTGCGTTTTTTAAGCAAATATGCTAATTTTTCTTTTTTCTTTTCAAGTAGGTATTGTCTTTGTTTTATTGCAATAATCTTTTTATCTATCTGAGCTATTTTTTGATTAATTTCCCTTGCTTCTTTTGCGATTTTTGCAATCTTTTTTGAATATTGGTTTAGGACTTGTTGAGTTAGCTCATTATAAATCAAATCATTTAAATTTTCTATGTTTTGGTTTTGGATATAGTAGTTTTCTGAGAGGAAAGTATAAATCTCTTTATTTAAAGCGTTTAGCTTTTCTTGATACCCTTTTTTTAAATCATTTAGAGTTGTTAAATCTTTTGATGAATTTTCTACTTTTTTTTGTAGAGTTTTTATTTGTTTGTTTAGTTGTTTGATTTTATAATTTAAGTATTTTAGTGAGCGTTCTTTTCTTTTAATATCTCTTGCTAAATATTTGAGTTTTTCATTTATTGAAATAATATTTAATTTTGTTTGGGAGAGTTTTTTTGATGTTACATTAATCTCTTTTAACTCTCCAAATGAGAGTGTTATGATTAAAGTAAAAATTATAGCTTTTATCATTTTGACCAAACCACCACTATTATTGATGAGACTAGTGAGATTGTTGTTGAGATAAAGAATAAAAGTCCGAATTGATAAAATAAATTGATATCAAAATTTATATTAAGCTCTGAAATTACGGATGTAAATAGGTCTGAATTTATTATAAATATAATGATAATAGCCGTTATTATGTTTGAAATTAATGCATCAATAAAGGCAATTTTAAATAAAGTTGCACCCTTAAACCAAAAAGGAGCTCCAAAAAGTTCCATAATATACATCCTTTCTGAGTGTAAAAGTTTCCAAACTTCAAGTTGTTTTATAATAAGTAAAAAGCCAAGTATTCCACTTATTATCATAAATGTTTTGGTAATTAAGTTAATTAACATTAAGAGATTATAAATTTTTGTTTGTGCACTTGAATGGGTCATTACTCTTTTTATGAATTTGTATTTTAATAAATCTTTTTCGAGTTGTTTTAGTTCTGATGGAGTAGGGAGTTTTGAGAGTTTTATTTTATAAAAAAGTGGTAAAGAGATTTTACTAAAATCAATATTTTTGTATTTCTTTTTTATTTTTTGAATTTGTTTTTTAATATCAAGTTCGTGAATTGATTTTACCAAAGGAAGGTTAATTAATTTTATTGGTTTTGTTGAAACAATTACGATTGAGTAGTTATCAATAATTGTTTTTTCATATCTTTGTAAGATTTGATTAAATACATTAAAAAGGAATATGCTTAGCAAAATTGAAATTAAAGCTAAAATCAATGTAATATGATTTGATATACTTCTATTAAGAGAGTTCATGAATTTTTCCTTCATTTATGTGAAAGTGTCTATATTTTTGAGAAAAATTGTGCGGAATTGAGTGAGATGCTATTACAATAGTAATTCCGGCTTTGTTTGCTTTTTCAAATAGATTCATTACAATCTCGGCTGAGTATTCATCCAGCCCAGAGATTGGCTCATCGGCTAAAATTAAAATTGGCTGATGGATTGTAGCTCTTGCAATTGCCGCTCTTTGTTGTTCTCCTCCGCTTAGTTGGGATGGGTATTTGTGCTCTAATCCTAAAAGATTTACTTTTCTTAGCATCTCTCTTGCTTTGTGTTCGCTTGTTTTTCTATCTTGTCCGGCTATTAAAATAGGCAACATTACATTTTTTAAAATATTCCACTCTGGAATTAATTTAAAATCTTGAAAGACAACTCCTAAGTGTTTTCTTAGATGAGAGAGTTGTTTTCTTTTGATAGCTTCAAGTGCAAATCCACCTACCATTAAACTTCCACCAATTGGTTTTAACTCTCCATAGAATGATTTTAAAAGAGTTGTTTTTCCAGAACCACTCTTTCCTGTAATAAATACAAAATCTCCGGTATTGATTGTAAAATTTACTTTATTTATGATTGGTTTGTCTTCATATGCAAGTGTTAAATTTTTTGCTATTATTAATTTAGCCATTAAAAAGCCTTTTTAGTTGAAGATGTGCTAAATAGTTATCTTTTACTTTTGCTGGTTGTTTAAAATATTCTGGTTTATCTTTATTTAAAATGTATAAATGCTCAGGTCTATTAAAATTTCCCATCGTAAGTCTTATTAACTCTTTTTCATTATTAATTTTGAACACTTTTTCTATATGAATAACAAAGTTTTCAAACACTCTTGGCTTAAAATCTAAGTTAGTAAGCTTTTTCTTAAAGCTAAAATCAAAATTATTTTCAATTTCTGGTGAATTTTGGATATTTATCATAATAATGTCATAAATATTTTTATTCAGTTTTCTCCATCTATCTTCGTATTTGCTTGAAACTATGTAAGGGATATTTTTATTAACTTTTAGCTTTATTTTATCAAATTCCAAAAATTTTGCCAATGAATAGTTAAAGTAATTCTCGCTATCAGTTCTTAAATGTAAAATTCCATCAACTTTTAATGTTCTTATAGCTTCTTTTATAAAGTCTTTGTTGATTACTCTTCTATGCTCTTTTTTATCCCAAGGTACTGGAAAGTGGACATAAATTGCACTAAGTTTATTTGATGGAATTTTACTAAGAATAAGTCTTGCGTCGTGGTTTATTACTTTTATATTTGTTATTTTTTCGTGTCTTATTCTTTTTAAGAGTTGTTCTATTGATGGATTGTGAATTTCTATTCCAAGCAGAGTTTTCGTTGGATTCTCTTTTGCAAGATGGATTAAGTGTCTTCCGCTCCCAAATCCAACTTCAACTATGTCAATATTATCTAAGTTATCGTTAATTGTTAGTAGGTATTCGCTTTTTAATTTTTCTTTAATTCCTTTTATATTCTCAAATAATATATTAGCGTTATTTAATTTGGCAAAAGCAAGATATGCTTTTTTTAAATAACTTGTAATTGGGCGGGTGATTTTATCATATTTTACTAAATAGCCTCTTTCTTTTTCTTTGATTGAGAGGAGGAATTTAGTGTTATTAATTTTTACTCCTATTAAATTTTCCGCTTGGAATAAAAACTCAACATCCCCAACTTTTTGGGGATAGTTGATGTGTTTTAATTTATCTATTACGATGTGAGGCATCTATTTTCCTATAATAACTTTTGCAGGCTCAGCTGAAATTAAGCCATATTTATCAACTTCATAAATGTAGTAAACATAAGTTTTATTTGGGTCGATTCTATCTCTGAAAATATTTTTTGGAGTTATGATTTTTGTTCTTTTTATTTTAAATAATCCAGTTCTCTCTTCTTTAATAATTAAGTATTTAACTGCTCTATTATCTGGTGAAGTGAAAATAAACTCAATTAAATTTCCAGAAACATTTGTTGATACGATTGGAGTTAGAGGTTTTGGCAGGGTCTCACCCATTACTGATGGAGTATCTTTTAGGGATGATTCGGTATCATAAATTGATACTTGGGTTACTTTATAATATCTTTTAAATCCATCTTTATTGATTTTGTCTACAAGTTTTGTTGTATAAGAGATTTTATAGAATTTAAATGGAATTGCGTTTGCATCTGGTGAGATGTATACTTTGTAGTATTTAATTGGAAGATATTTATTTGCTTTTGATTTAGGCTTTTTCCAAGTTACGATAATTTTTTTTGGTAAATTTTTTGTTGCTTCAATTTGAGTAATAATTGGAGGTTTTGGGAATGTTGATACATAAATTGGTTTTGTTGGGTGAGATTTTAATCCATCAAAGCTCTTAGCAATGATTCTATATTTGTAAATTTTTCCATCTTTAAGCCCTGTATCTAAAAACTCAACATTTAACCTTGGATATAGTACTTTAATGGTATTCCATTGGATTGTTGTATCGTTAAATTTTTGGATTAAGTATTGTTTTACTCTCTCATTTGGATGAGGTCTAAAAGTGATTTTAATAGTTCCTTTATAAATTGGTTTTGCTTCAAGCGGAACTACTCTTGCAATTGTTGGTTTGGTTTTTACTTTTGTTTCAACTGCCAAAGAAGGAGTTCCATCTTCATCAAATGTTGCAATTCTATATTTATAAAGAGTGCTTGGAGTTAAATCAGTATCTACATAAAGAGTTTTAAAAGGATTATCAATTGTAGCAACTGGTATCCATCTTCCATCTTTTTTTGAAAATCTTTGGATGTAATATCCTTTCATATCTGGCACTGGGTCCCAATGGAGTCCAACTTGATTTCTTCCACCATATCCTACAAAGTTTTTAACAAGTGGTAATTTTGGGTTTGGTTGTACATTTGGAGTGCTTGGTTGAGGATTATTGGCACAACCTGTTATGAGCATCAAAAAAGTAACTAATGCTATTAATTTCTTCATCTTTAATTCCTTTTGGCAAATTTTTTTTAAAATCATCAAATAATGGTGCTATTATACTAAGTTTTTTTCCATTTGGATGTAAAAAATAGATTTCTTTTGCGTGTAGCATTACTCTTTTGTCTTGATTTTTTTTGCCATAAGTTTTATCTCCTAAAATGTATCTTCCAAGAGTAGTTAAATGCACTCTTATTTGATGGGTTCTTCCGGTAAAAAGTTTTGCAGCAGTTAAATTTTCATACACTGGCACAAAAAGAGTCTTAGCCTCTTTCCCATTTTCAACAATTCCCATCTTAGTCCTTATTTTTGGATTTCTACCAATTGGAGCGTTTACGCATTTTGGTTCTTTTAAAGGTTCATTTAGTAACATAAGATAATATCTTCCCATTGATTTATTTTTTAGTTGTTTGCTTAAAAATTCATGAGTTTTATTATCTTTTGCAATTACCAATGCTCCGCTTGTCTCTTTGTCAATTCTATGCACAATCCCAAATCTCTCATCTCCTGCGATTGTTGATAGAGAAAAACCTTTTTGTTTTAGCCAATCTACAAGAGTTGGTTCTTTTACGCTTGGAGCTGGATGGACAACAATTCCTGGTGGTTTGTTAATTACCAGTAAATGCTCATCTTCATAAAGTATTGGGATATCAAACTCTACTTCTTTTTGTTCTTTTTCCTCTTTTTTAGGGAAATCAATCTCTATTATATCCCCTTTTTTTAATTTTACTCCACCTTTTTTTGCCACTTTTTGATTAATTTTGACAGCTCCTTTTTTTATTAGCTGTTCTATTTGGTTTCTGTTTTCTTTTAAATATTCACTTAAAAATTTATCAACTCTTTGATTTTTATCAGCTACTATTTTCATTTTGCCCTTTTTGTGAAATTTTATCAAATCTTGACAAAGAAAAATTATTTAATTAAAATCGCATTAACTAACTCTTCAAATCTACTACAAAGGATTAAATCATATGGAAAAAGAAAATAGTACTACTGAAAAACAAAGGACGCATATTCCAGTTGAGGGGTATACGATTGAAGAGCTTCGCAAGATGACTACTGATGAATTAATAGAGATTGCTAAAAAACTTGGAGTGGAAAATCCGCAAGAATTTAAGCGTCAAGATTTAATGTTTGAGATTTTAAAAGCTCAGGTTCAGCAGGGCGGATATTTACTTTTTACTGGAATTTTAGAGATTATGCCAGATGGATATGGATTTTTAAGAAGTATTGGAGGAAATTTTGAAAATTCGGTAAATGATGTTTATGTATCTCAAACTCAAATTCGCCGTTTTGCCCTAAGGACTGGGGATATTGTAACTGGTCAAGTTAGACCTCCAAAAGACCAAGAGAAGTATTATGCTTTACTTAAAATTGAAGCAGTTAACTATCTTCCGCCAGAAGAAGCAAAAAATAGACCACTTTTTGATAACTTAACTCCTCTTTATCCAAATGAGAAGTTAAAACTTGAATATGAACCAACAAAACTAACTGGAAGAGTTTTAGATCTGTTTGCTCCAATCGGGAAAGGACAAAGAGGGCTTATTGTAGCACCTCCAAGAAGCGGTAAGACTGTCTTTTTAAAAGAGATTGCTCATGGAATTACAAAAAATCATCCAGAAGTTGAGCTTATGGTTTTGCTTATTGATGAAAGACCAGAAGAGGTTACTGATATGCAAAGAAGCGTAAAAGGTGAAGTTTACTCTTCAACTTTTGATAAGCCAGCTCAAAATCACGTAAGAGTTGCTGAGCTTGTTATTGAAAAAGCCAAAAGAATGGTTGAGATGGGTAAAGATGTTGTAATTTTGCTTGATTCAATCACTCGTCTTGCAAGGGCTTATAATACAGTTACTCCTGCAAGCGGTAAAGTTTTAAGCGGTGGGGTTGATGCAAATGCTTTGCATAAACCAAAAAGATTTTTTGGAGCGGCAAGAAATATAGAAGAGGGTGGAAGTTTAACTATTATTGCAACGGCTTTAATTGATACTGGAAGTAAAATGGATGAGGTGATTTTTGAAGAGTTTAAAGGGACTGGTAATATGGAAGCGGTGTTAAGCAGAAGAATTGCAGATAGAAGAATTTATCCGGCAATTGATTTATTAAAATCTGGCACAAGAAAAGAAGAGCTTTTATTAACGCCAGAAGAGCTTGCTAAGGTTTGGGCTATTAGAAATATTATAAGCGAAATGGATGAAATTGAAGCATTAAAGCTTTTATATTCAAAAATGTTAAAAACTAAAAACAATAAAGAATTCCTAAACGCTATTAATGAATAGATGCGGGATTTTTGATAGTGGAATTGGGGGGATAAGTGTTGCAAGGGAGATTTTAAGAGCAAAACTTTTTAATAAGATAATTTATTTTGGAGATACTGCAAGAGTTCCTTATGGAAATAAAAATGAGAGTACAATTATCAGATACTCCCTTGAAGCGCTTGAATTTTTAAAAAACTTTAATATAGATTTTTTAGTGGTTGCGTGTAATTCGGCAAGTTCGGTTGCAATTGATGAGCTTAGAAAAGAGGCTTCTTTTCCGGTTGTTGGAGTTATTGAAGCCGGAGTTAGGGCGGTTGAGAAGAGAGCTAAGAGGAATGATAATATTTTATTAATCGGGACAAAAAGGACAATTGCTTCAAATAAATATCAGTCTTTATTAAAGAAAAGAGGTTTTAATAATATTATGGCAATACCAACTCCTCTTTTGGTTCCTTTGGTGGAAGAAGAGATTTATGAGGGGAGGTTGGTTGATGATGTGTTTGAGTTGTATTTTAATGGGATTAATAAAGATGAAATTGATGTAATTATTCTTGGATGTACTCATTACCCTTTTTTGATTCCTTCTTTTAAAAAGCACTTTAAAAAAGCTACTTTAATCCATTCAGGACAGGCTATTGTTGAGATGTTAGAGGATGAGTATGGGTTAGTTAAAAGGGATAATAGCACTATTGAGCTTTTTGCAAGTGAGGGGGTTGATGAGTTTAGAAAAAAAGCACTTAGGTGGCTTTTTCAATCTTAAAGAGTTGAGGTTTTATTATAATTTCTTCAATTACAAAAGGGGAATAGATTACATCTTTTACGATTTTTGCTATATCTTCTGGTTTTAGATGTGCAAGAGGGTCTTTTGATGGGCGGAAAAAAGTTTTATTATGAAAGTTTGTAAGGGTTAAATCTGGCACAATGGTGCTAACTTTTACTCCGCTTTTTCTGACTTCTTCAAACAATGATTTGCTAAATTGTCTAATAGCCGCTTTTGTGGCTGAATAGACTACCCCAAGGCGGGCTGGGTGGGTTGCTGATGTTGAAGAGATTGTTATGATAAAGCCTTTTTGTTTTTTAATCTCTCTTAGGTTGTTTTTTACCAAAATCATAGGGGAGAGAAAATTTACATTTATCATCTCTTCTATTTGAGAGATTTTAATATCCTCAAACTGCCCAAAATATCCAACCCCGGCGTTTAAAATAATCCCTTTTATATCTTTGAATTTAAGTTTTTTTACCTCTTTTATGTTATTAAAGTCAATTGAGTAAGGGCAGTTTCTGCAAAGTTCAATTATTTCAAACTCTTTTAACTCCTCTTTTATCGCTTTTCCAATTCCGCTGCTTGTACCGGTTATTATAATTTTCATAAAAGTCCTTTTATAAAATCTATAAGCTCTTTTTCATCTTTATATCTTGCTTCATTGTTTTTTATTTCATAAGGATAGTAGGTAACCTCGCTTAAATGGATTTTTCTAAGCTTTTTTAAGAAGTCTTTATTCATTCTAAACGTTCCAATTTCTATTGGAATATCTAAGAGGGGGAGCTCTTTTTTTAGGTAATTGATAAAGTTTTTGTAAACCTCTTTAAAGTTATCCACTTTGATAATAGGGTCTATTGCAATCTCAACTCTATACCCTTTACTTATTGCCTCTTTTATCGCTTTTACTCTTTTTTCAAGGCTTGGAGCTTTTTTTTCAAACTTTGTAACTTCATTTGGAGATAGAGAGAAAGTTAAGAGAAAGTTTGATGGCGGATTTTTTGGGAGTTTTGAAGTGTTGGCTGATTTTGTGCGGCTTTCTATTAAAATATCTTTTTTCTCTTTTGCAAGCTCTATCCACTTTTTGTGAAAAGGATAAATTCCCTCAAACGCCAATAAATCGCTCTCATAGCTTATTGCTAAAAATGTATCTTTTAACTCTTTTGCTTTTTGAATAAACTCATCTTCGTTTACAAAAATTACCGGATACCCACTTGGATATATACCTCCTAAATAGCAGTATTGGCAATTGTAAATGCATCCTAAAATCTGGGTTGAGTAGTAAAAATTTGGATATCCTCTGTTTGAGCAGAATTTGCTTCCTTTATAAAAGGAAATATTATCTTTTTTTGCGAGTATAAGTCTGTTTTGATTTTTTTGAAAGTTAAAATTTTGTTTTGAGCGGTTAAAAATCTCTTTGTAATGGTTAATTTCAATAACTTTTGGATTAAATTTTTTGATGATGTGCTTAGCTAACTTGCTATTTTTTGCCGCTTTTTCAATATAAATTACCATACTCATACTTTTTGCGTAAATTTATTAAATTTTTATTAACTTTTTATTAATTTATTTTGATATAATATAATAAAAAAAGGATAAGGAGATGAGGAAATTTTTAAGTATAGTTGCTATCTCTGGATTATTATTAGCATCTGATGATGTGTATGTGTGTGGTATATTTGATGGAGCTTTAAATGCTAAGGGAAATTTAAATATAGGAGGGCTTTTAATTGAAAATACCAATGAATATAAAGCTGCTTCTGTAAATCGAAATGGAACTGTTGTTTGTGAAGTAAATGGAGTAGAGACAAGTTGTGTTTTAAAATCTGCTCCTAAGAATAGCTATTCTCCTAATTTTAGAGAGTCTACAAAAACTCAGCCAATTCCTTCTGATTTAGTATTTACCGGGGATAACTATGTAGATGGAGCGTTTAATGATTCTGGTATTACTTTAACTTTTAATCCATCTTCAAATGAAATGAGTCTTGGAGGGTTTAGATTTAATGGAAGTAATATAACTCTTAATTTTCAAAAAGGGGGAGATTATTATTTTGATGAATTAACTTTTAGTAATGGAAGTATTACTTTTAAAATGCCAGAAAATGAAAATATAAGAATTTTCGTAAAAGGTAATTTGAATTTTAATAGTGGTGATGTTAATATTTCAGGTGATAGTAATAGAATTTTTATTTATTCAGGTGGAGATATTTCTTTAAATCTTAATAGTGGTCAAAAAGCAAATTTAAATGGATTTTTCTATGCAAAGGGAAATATAAATATCCATTCAAATACCGCATCATCTGATGCTATTTTAAATGGAGCGTTAAGTGCAAATGGAGATATTTCAATTGATAACTTTACAATTAATTATCCAGGTGAGCCCGATGTTCTTGGGTATGGAAAATGTCCTTTATGTTATGCCTTAAACAATGGACAATGGGTTAGTAAAATATCGTTTTTTAATAGTAATATTACTTTTAATTTTCCAAGAGTTATGGGAATTATAAATAATAGTAGAGAGACTTTAAAAGATGTAAAAGTATCACAAATAGAAGTAAATCCATCTTGGCTATCTATTACTACACCAGAGAAGTATGCAGTAGTTGATGAAAACGGGAATGTGTATCCAACTTATATTGCTTCTACTATCACATATTCTACTAGTTTTGGTAGTTATTCTCATACTACTCCTTCTAATAATGGAGAAGTTATAAGATGGGCACCTGCTGTGAATATTATGGGTTTATTAAATAGTGAGATTAATACGACTGCTTATTATGGAGATTATCCAAGTGGTGGGTATGAAGATTATTTAGCAATTAAAACTTATGGAATAAGTGGAAGTTTTCATGGAGGAGAGAATTTAGACTATTATGCAACTTATTATGATTCCTTAGGAAGAGCCTATAAAGTAGAGCTTGATTATTGTGATATTTCAAATAATAATGACAATCAAGTTGAGGATTTTTCAGGTCCTTTTAATGTAGTAGAGACATCTTTTAATTCGTTAATGGATCCTATTGATAATTCTCATTCATTAAATCAGATTTATACAAAAGTGGTGCATAATCTTTTTGATATGAAAGTTATTCATTTAGCTAATGATTATCAAACTCTTCTTCCATATAAAGGAATAGTAGAGGTTGATATTATAAATAATCCAACTACTAATTACCAATGCAGTAATAATAAAAGTTTATGGCATCAGTTTGTTGAATTTAATGATAAAGAAGCTTATTTAAGAGATGTTAATTTATCATTTGCAAATAAGAACGTAAGATTTAGAGTTAGATATTTAACTGATAAAAATGGAAAAATTTATAATCTTTTTGATAAAAGCTACTTTTCTATAAAAAAGCTATTAGCTCAAATTTCTTTGGATAGATATGGTAATATTTGTCCAGAAAGTAATAATGAATTTTGTGGAGTGAGATGTGCTGTTGAGTGTGATTATAAAAGAAATCCAGAATATAAAAGTGGTAATGTACCTGAGGAATGTTTGAGTTGTCTTTTTGAGAATTATTCGCAATCTTCTTGTAGTAGAGATAACTTTGCAGTTAGACCATATGGATTTAGAGCTTTTGGAACAAATCAATATAAAAAAGCAGGAGAGCCATTTAATATAGAGATTAAAGCAGTAGATGAGAACGATTATAATCTTACAACGGGAACTGTTTTAGATGTAGATGGAGTTAGAGATTATAATGTAAGCGTTGGAGATTTAAATGTTTCAGCATCATTTTATGTGCCAACAGATGATGAAGTAAAACAGATGTATAAAGATGTATTTTATCAAGAGCCAACTGATATAAGCGCAGCAAGAGCAAAAGTTGCTTATTGTCCAAATAGTGGAGTATTTACTACTGATACTTCTAAAAATTTTGAAAATGGTGATGTAAATGCTACATTTACTTATAATGAAAGTGGAATTTTAACTTTAAAAATTAGCGAAAAGGCAGGTTATGAGTTCGCAAAAGTTGATGAAGATGATACACCAGATGCTCAAAGATTTATAAAACCAGCAGAATTTTTAAGCGATAGAGAAGATTTAAATAAAACAGATCTATTGGTATTTATTCCTTATCAATTTGAAACAACTGGAAGTGGTAGTACAACAACGGGAGCAAATTGGCTTTATATGTCAAATGAACCATTAAATGCTCATAATGAGTTTAGATTGCCTTTAATGGCTGAGAAAATCTCTTATGTAGTTAAAGCAGAAGATAAAAATGGAAATGTACTTAGAAATTACACAGCAACTTGTTTTCCAGATGTAAGTGTTAATGCTCCAAGAAGAAATGGATTAAAACTTAATACAACATTTGACTTATTTTTAGATTCAACTATGAGAGCTGATAGAGATGTAGTAGCTCAATTTGATGTAGTAGCAAACAATACAACTCTTTGGCTTTATAAAGGAGAGTATAATTTAACTTCTTCAAAAGTAAATACAAGAGAGTGGCTATCTCCTTTGGCATTTAATGAAGGAGTGGCAAATGCTGATGTTTATATGAATATTGGTAAAAAATATAATACTCCAATGGTACCGGTTAATGTAGAGGTTGTGGATATTAATACATCAACTTCTTGGATGGATAGACCAGATGGAACTAATGTTTTTAAAGGGACAGCTATTAATAAAAGTGTTGAATTTAGATATGGGCTTGTGAAAATTCCAGATGTTACATCAACATCAAATGAAGCAAAAGTAAAAGCTAGATATCTATACTTTAATAATGATGAAAGTTGGGTTGTAAATAGTGAGCATACTAGCGATGTATTTGGAAGTATTTCAAAAGATAGTACTAAATTTATCTCAGTGCCAAAAGTAAACATAAGCTCAATTGGAGATGTTAACAATGCAACTCAAATTGTAGTATTTACCCCAGCAAAAGGAGTTGCATATTCAGCAAAAGTACATTATCCAATTTCACCATGGCTATGGTATAACCCACTTGCAAAAGATTATAAAGCACCAAACTCAACTAACCTTGATTGCTTAACTCATCCTTGCAATAGTGTAAGCTTCCTTGGAAATGGAGGAGGATGGGCTGGTGTTGGAAAAGAGAGCCAAAAATATTCAGAACAAAACAAAACTATCAAAGCCCCAGCTACAAAAGCGGGTGGAAATGTGAATGAATTTAATAGAGTGAATTGGTAAGAGAGTTTATCCACTCTTTTACCTCTTTTTTATTTTTAAAAGTAGGAACCTTTGGTAGAGATTGTTTTTTTAGTTTTTTATAGATTAAAATGTTTTTTAGTATAATTTTTTGAGTTTGAGTTAAAGGGATAGAATGGATTAACTCTTCAATATCTTCAAATGGATTTTTATCTTCTTGAATTAACTCTTCAATAATATGGATGTGATTTTTTATAAGAGTTGGAACTTCTTTTGGATTAAATTTATAAGAGGGCGTATCACTTACTATTTTGTAAAGTATAATTTTTTCTACGCTCAAAAACTTATAAGCGGCTTCAAAAAAACCGCTACTTTCCATATCTACTAATTTAAAGTATTTAGATGGTTTTGATATACAAACAATCTCACTTGATTTTTCTTTAAAAAAATCTGGGTAATAGCTGTGAGATGTTTCAAAATCGATGATTTTATGAATAAAAAAACCTTCATTGACTTCATATTTATTGCTTCCAGCAACTCCAAAATTTATACTTTTGTATGGATACTTTTGCAAAAGTAAAGCGGTATTTATTGCAGATTTTATTTTTCCTTGACCTGTAATTATGAGGTTTATTTTATCATTTTGGTAGATGTTGTTGTTTGATTTTAGTTTAAAATGTTTTATAATTTCAATAGCTTCTGGTTTTAGAGCGGTTATTATGTTTAGCATTTATCTCCTTTTTAAAGGAATTATATGGCAAATTTTGAAAAGTTTAAAGAGCTTATGAGAAATGGAGACTATTTTAAAGCTCATGAAGTTTTAGAAGAGTATTGGCAAGAGATAAGAAAAACGCAAAATCCTTATAAAAATGTGTATAGAGGATTTATAAATGCAGCAGTGGCACTTGAACTTAAAAAAAGAGGAAGAACTTCTTATAAAAGGGTTTGGTCAACTTATGAAAAGTATAGAGTTTTGTATTTACAAAAAGATGAGTTTGTTGAGATTATGAATTTTTTAGATGGGTTTAGAGGGAAGTTATGAAAGATTTTTTATCAAACTCTCAGCAAAGAATACTCCCTCTAAATCGTTAGATTAGAGGGAGATGAATTTGCTATCCTGCATAGCAGGATTATAAAAAAACTTGACAAATTCAACAATTTTGATACAATTTGTT
>Ga0256838_1000603_pt1 | contig 20794 bp, 14 predicted proteins | sample 4571419metaG_FD_185978 | JGI IMG/M metagenome (GOLD analysis project Ga0256838, IMG submission 185978) | Hydrothermal vent microbial communities from Guaymas Basin, Mexico - 4571-419 | ecosystem: Environmental > Aquatic > Marine > Hydrothermal vents | place: Mexico: Guaymas Basin | collected...
TGACGCTCTCTTTTACGTCAACGAAGTACTTGACAGCATTGCGTATATCCTCGGCTGTCACCTTTGTCCTGCCGGCTCTCTCAGCGAGTATCCTTGCAGGCTCCATCAGCTGTATCGCGTACCTCAGGCTGCGCTCACTGCCTATACGAGTCAGCTCCTCCAGCGCCTCTTCGGTCAGCGGTATGTCCTCTTCGTCGGCCCTTATCCGGAGTATCTCCTTTATCTCTTCGGGCTTGTATGGCCTCGTTCTTATTATGAGCATTCTGTCTATGAGATCAAGCGGCATGCCATGAGGTGCCTCTATGTCTGTTCCACGTATCTTCGTTATACCGCGGTTCGTAGCGAGTATCAGTATCGGGACCAGCTCACTCTCCTCCAGCGCCCGGGTGAGGAAGCTAAATGCCTCTATGTCCAACATGTGCGCATCATCTATGAAGAGCACGCCGGGCACAAGCTCTGCCTTACCGCTCTCTATAAGCTTCTTTACCTCTTCGTCAACCCTCTGCCGTACCTCAGACGGTATCTCCTTAGAGACCGGCATACCGAGTATGCTGTAGGCAGCTGCACGCTGAGCAGCATAGGCCACGTCAAGGTCATGTAGCCTTACTGTGTACACTATTTCCTTCTCCTTCTTCACTGGTCCCTCCGGCGCCTCCACGCATCTCGTCAACGATATGTCATAACGGCGCTCCTTCTCTGAGCAGACACGGCCTAGTTTGTGTACTTCGCCGGTTTTTGCATCGATCCATATCACGTCGCCACGGCGCACCCTCAGCTGCAGCAACTGGATCGCTATCTCCTCGCCTACCCGGAGAGCTGCCTCGTCGTCAGCCGTCTCGAGAACTATCTCTGCCTCTCTCGGGATTTTCATATACGGATTGAATGGATGCTTGACATAACCGATCCGTATCTTCTTGACTACACCCTCATATACTAGCCTTTTCTCTCTGAAGCGTACTCCTATCGCTTTTCGTAGCGCCTGGGTTAGGAGCTCGCTCTTACGCAGCTCTGTGCTGTATATCTCTGAGCCACTCATCGCTACAAATGGTGTATCCTCGCCGAGCTCTCTGGCTATGCCGACCGCTATTGCGGTCTTGCCGGTGCCGCTTGGGCCCACTATGAGTATGCCGCGGCCGGCCATCTTGCCTTCCTTTATCATCTGCACTGCTATGCCGGCAGCCTCTCTAGCTTCCTGCTGGCCCACAAGACCGTCGCCAATGAATTTCGCACGGCCCTTCTCGTCTAGGCCCAGACCCCTTATGTGGCTGTGTGCGCTGACCCTCTTTAGCTGCTTTACAGGCTTTATCTCCTCTATCGCTGCCATATGCTCACCCATCATAAGGCCCCTACATCAAATGCTCTTCTACAAAAACTTTGCGCCCAGAAAAGGTCTGTACATTTGTATGATAGATTAGTGACCGCTTGCGAGAGAAGGGGCTCGTTGCGGCGAAACGCTCCTCACCGCCCCGGGCCTTAGGGGCTCAGACACTGGCGGTCAACTCATCGCCTCTCCTGGACTAGCCTCCTTGCAGCCTGTACTATCTCGGCTGCCCTGGCCACGCCTAGGCCAGGCACCTTGGCGGCAAGCTCCTCCGGCGACGCCCTGGCCACGCTATGTAAGTCCATGAACCCTGCCCGGTTGAGAAGTCGGGCACGTACGCGGCCTATATGGGGCAGCTTGACTAGCTCCACGACATCTTCTCGCACACCATGCTTAACCATTGTCTCTAGTAAGGAGAGCCAATGGGCAGCAGGATGCTTCGTCTCGGCTGCGAGCTGCTGCATAGAGTAAACGAGCCATGCAGCAGCCTCGGTCACGGCGCGGAAGTCGCCAGGGTCAATACCGTACTTAGCTAGGATCTCGTCCTCGGGGGTCTCCATTATCCAGTCGACGAGGACATCGACGGTGTAGAGGGCTTGGGCCGCGAGCGCTATCGATGCCGCATCCAGCTCGCTGTACGTGTCGTAGCCCAGCCCCTCAAGGTACTCCTCGGCCTCGGCCTCTAAGTGGAGCATGAGTCTCCTTGGAGGTCTCACTAGGACCGAGTCCGTATTCCAAATGGCTATAAAGAGGGCATCGTGGAGAGCCATTCGCTTCGTCCTTATCCTTGAGAGCCCGCGGAGCATTGTCTTTGCAGTTAATGGGTCTATGTAGAGCTCTGCTACGCGTCGGCCTAGAGAGGTCGCCTCTACGGTGCCCGACCCACTAGCCACTAGGCCTATATCCTCTAGGAGTCTTATTGTCTTCTCTATGTGGGCATCCGGCAATCCATATGTTTTCGCGTAGAGCGTGTTTTCGAAGACCTTCTTGACGCCGCCTCTGCCCCCTACACCGCTCGCTACGACAGCTAGCACCTGGCTACGGAGGGCCTTCTCTGAGACCAGCTTGGATAGGACTGGCTCGGGCGAGCCGTGGATGTAGGCCTGGAGCGCGTGGAGTGCCTGACGTCTATCCCTAGCGACTATGACAGCCTCTCCCTCCCTGTCAAGCCCTGGTCTGCCGGCTCTCCCAGCAAGCTGCTTATACTCCGCCACAGTTATCGGGGTACTCTTCCCGCCACTATACCGGTACATGCTGTCAACGACAACACGCCTAGCCGGCAGGTTCACGCCGGCCGCGAGAGTCGGCGTCGCAACAAGGACGCGGAGTACACGTCTACGGAATGCGTTCTCAACCGCTTCCCGCTGGTAGGCAGCGAGGCCTGCATGGTGGAATCCCACGCCATATGCAGCCAGCCTGTGGAGGAGCCGGTTCAGCTCACGGTGTTCCGACCTCTCAAGGAGCCCCCCGAGAGGGTTATCCTCCGGAGCGAGTAGTCGGCGCAGCTCAAGCCGCGTAGTGGCCAACTCGGCTAGTCTACTGGCCAGCTCTACCGCCTTCCTTCTCCTATTGACGAATATGAGGGCCTGCCCGCCCTCGGCTACGGCGTCGAGGGCGACGTCAAGGCTCGCTGTGCCCGTGTAGCGGGCTATGCGCTGCTCGCTGCCATCGTCCCATGTTATCCGGGACCCGTAGGCAACGCCTTCGCGTAGAGGCACTGGCCTCCAGTCGCTGACCACGAGCTCGGCGCCAAGCCACTCGGCAAGCTCTTCTGCGTTCGGTATAGTCGCACTCATAGCTACCACTTGAAGGTCTTCAGACATGGTCTTCAGCCTAGCTATTACCGTCTCCAGCACAGGGCCACGCCTCGAGTCGCCTACATAGTGTGCCTCGTCGACAACCACAAGGTCCACATCGTTCAACCAGGCAACCCTATGGCGTAGGAGCGAGTCCAGCTTCTCGTAAGTTACGAGGACAGCGTTAGCATCCGCGAGCCATGGCTCAGTACGGTCATAGTCGCCAGTAGCCACCGCGACCCGGCCGCCGAGAGGCTCAAGGAGGCGGCGCCACTCGACCGCACGCTCATAGACAAGGCTCCTCAGGGGAGCTAGGTAGACAGCCCGTCCGCCCGAGGCCACAACACGCGCCGCCGCAAGCAGAGCTATGAGGCTCTTGCCGGAGCCCGTCGGCGAAGATACCACGAGGCTCCTCCCGTCTAGGAGCCCCTTCTTCACAGCCTCTACTTGTGGAGGGAAAAGCTCCCTAATACCCATCTCCGCCAGAAGCTCCCTAAGCCTGCCGGGAAGCGGCAGCTCATCCACACTAACCTGCTCCATGACGCTGCTCATCCTCTACCTCCACCGCTGCGCCGGCCTACAGGACAAGGGGGCTCGGTCGCCGCTGAATCCTCCTCCGTCACCCCACGAGCCCCTCCTCGTGGGAGGGGCACAGGGTCCCGGGAACCGGGGTTTTCGCCACAGCCCCCGGCTGGAACTCGCCGAGCAGGGCCGGCAGCTATTACGTTATGGCTGACAGTTGTCGTGGCTCTGCAGCGGACGACGGTAGAGACGCTGCTGCATAAACTTCCTGTATATCCTACTTCCTGCGAGCCTCAGGGAGATCTTCTCGTTAAGCATGACATGTATTTCCCAGCTGCGGAGGGCGGGGCACATGTAGCAGCCTATCCTATAGAAGCCCGCCTCATACATGGGGTTAAGGGGTAGGCCGCGAGAGAGTATGTAGAGCTGGACATGCGCTCCTCCCCAGAGCTTGAGCGGGGCCGCAGCGACCGTGCCCGCCGGGCCCTCTCGTACTGGGGGGCGGTCGCTGCGACGTGGCGACTCCGCATCACGGTCTCCTATCACCACGAGCGTCCTGCCTTCCGCGAGCTCAGCTATCTTCCTCTCTATCGCCTCGATCTTCATGCCGGTGCACCAGCGGTTACTGTGGCTTGGAAGCGGGGCGCCCCTGGAGAGGGCCTCGTCAAGCCCCGCATATGCGACTTCGAGCCTCACTCCCAGCTTGCGCGCCACTTCCTCCACGTAACGCCTTGTTGCGGGAAACTCTGTGCCCGTGTCGCCAAAGACCGCCACCACGCGCCTTCTGCCATAAGCCTCCAGGGCTAGGAGGAGGGCCGCCGTGCTATCCTTACCGCCACTCCAGGGAACTATGACGCGCTCGAACTCGCCGAGCCCTCTTAGCAGGGCTTTGCTGGCCCGCACGAACGCCTCCACGATGTCGCGGTTGGCCTCTACTAGATTATCCAGCTCTACGTCCAAGGGCTTACCGTCGCCTAGCTCTGCCTTTGGGCGTATGCCGACATCCTCTATCCAGAGCCTGGCGCGGATACGTGGCCCGTTGTAGACGTTGTGCACGCCGCCATGGAGCCGGAGTATCAGGGGGTTCTTTCCAACCCTGGCCCCGACGAGCCTCTCTACATGTTTATTGAGCCTTCCGATTCCAATGAAGTTGTCAAAGCCTACATCGACTTCGTAGCCCTCTAGGCGGCTACCTCTCCCCCATTCGAGCCTATAGGCGCGGCCGTCCCAGCTGGCAGCCAGCCGAAGCCTTGCACGTGCACGCAATGTCTCAACATAGAGCTGTTCAAGCCTAGCATTTCGAATCCTAGCCTTCGGCACAACATGGACAACTGCGTTCGGAGGAAGCATGCGTTGTAGAGCCTCAGCCTTCCCAGCATCCTCGCGGCCGAGCAGGATTATGTAGAAGCTCTCCCCATCTATGAGAGAATCCAACTCCTTCGCCATAGCGTCAAGGCTGCGCGCACCACGCAGAGTGGCTACCCTGACACCCCAGCCCCCATAGAACCTCGCAACCATCGACCTCGTGGCGTCCGCGTCGCGCTTGCTGCGGACAACTATCGTGAACACAACGGCTCAGCCCCATACAGCACGCGGCCACCGCGCTCAGGCCACCCAGCCCCTACTCCGCTCGGCGGATAGCTGTAGCCTAGGGAGCGCGAGGTGGAGGGTTATTCTGACTGGCGTCCACAGAAACTAGCCATGGCGGCCACGTCCGCCATAACATAAGGGGGTCCAGTCTGCACCCCACCATCCACCAGGAGGCACGTGATGAGGGGTTGAGTCGCCGACGCCGGAGGAGGTGGGGAGACCGCCCCCTGCACGGCTGAACATTCTGCAACTGCAGCCGCTTACAGAGGGGTGCCATATTGACTGAACTATATCCTCTCCTCGGAGCTAATGGGCGGCTTAAGGGCGTGGTGGGGACTGGAGGCGACGCCACCAAGCTGTGTACTGTGGACGGCAACTGCAGGTACTACCTATGGATGACCGCCCTGGAGGCTTGGGATGTTACCGGGCTGCTGGGGCCGCGCGGCACACTGGAGCTGAGAGGGCCTGGTGGCAGGGGGTTCGCTCCCGTCGCCTCGTGGGTGCTGTCAGCACCATACGTGCATGCCAGGAGCGTTGGGGACATCGAGGAGTATGCGGCGTACCTTGCCCGCTTGGTTGGCCGGGAGCTGCGGGGCCGGAGGGTGCTGCTCGGCTTTAGTGGCGGGAAGGACTCTGTGGCGGCACTCCTTGTCCTCCTGGCTCTCCGCGACCGTGTTGGGTTTAGGCTTCATGTGCTCTACGTGCATATACCGTTTCTTGAGCATGAACGCAACATCGACTTCGTTAACCGTGTCGCCACGAAGCTTGGAGTAGACATAGACATCGTAGAGGCCCCTAGGAGGGACATGAAGACGCTCCTGAAGTGGAAGGGTATGCCACGGCGGGGGTATAGGTTCTGCACAGTCTACAAGGCGAAGCCCATGAGGAGGCTCCGGAAGGAGGATCCTCGCCTAGTGGAGGTTATCGGCGACAGACTTACGGAGTCGCCCAAGAGGTTCGAAAAGCTCTCTAAGGCGGCCGCGGCCAGAGCGGTACTCGTCGGCCGCAAGTTTAGGCCAACATACCTTTTCACACTGCTCGACGTCGTCACGGCTGTCAGGCGGGCAGGCCTTGTCCACCCCGACTACCTAGCTGGGCTGCCGCGGGTCGCCTGCAGTCTCTGCCCTTACCGTGCCCTCTACGAGTTTAGCGTTGACCCCGCCGCCCACGAGCTTGAAGGCATGGAGCTCGTCTCTAGGGTCCTCGAGAAGATGTGGACAAAATGGTACAGCTGGACAAGCTTCGAGGTGTTCCGGGAACAGCGCCTCTGGAGGTTCTCCGCGCTTGCTGCAAAGCCCCTACTCTACCTCAAGCAGCTACTCGTCGAGAAACAGCCGAAAGCGGGCGCCGTCACAGCCCGCTCCGTGGCAGAGGCCTACCGGAAGATCTGGACCGGGCCCTTACCTCGGGCGCCGCTGCTGCGAAGCCCCTGGCTCGCGGGTGAGATAGCGCTCCGCGCCTCCGCGCATCGGCTACCCGTAGCTCTTCCTCGCGAGGAAGAGATAGAGGAAGAGGACTGTGAGTGTTAGCAGCAAAGTAAGCCCATACGAGGCGAGTGTGGCTGCCGCGCAGAGCGACGCATACTTGAGGCCACTGAACCCCATGTACGAGGCAACCAGGTACATGAGGGGAGCCGTGTGGTGGAAGCCTTCCGCGCCCCCGAGCCCCCCTATGGTCACTGAGAGGCTGACCTCGCCTGCAATGCTGAGCGACGTGTACAGTAACGGTGCAGCCAGCTGTGGGAGAAGCAGGGGCATAACAGTGGCCGCGTAGGCTTTGACTGTGCCGGCGCCCAGTCCCCGGGCAGCCTCGTATAGGCTGGCTGGCACTGCGCGGGTGGCTGCCTCCGCTGCGTGGTAGAGGAGAGGGCTGCGGCGCGCGTAGTAGCCCAGCAGGAGGAGCGGGAGGGGGCTGCGGAGAGGGTCCAGAGGAGACCCCGTGCCTGCATATGCGAGGTATAGTCCGTATGCGACTACTATGCCGGGCAACAGTATCGGCACCGTATAGGCTAGCCTCTGGGCCGCAGCGGCTAAGCCCTCCTCGAGGCGCGCTGACCAGGCCGCATAGACTACCACAGCCAGCATAATGCCCGCGAGGGCTGCGGCGTATATAGCGCTGTTTAATGCCGCGCGAAGCAGGTCAGGATGGACAAGCAAGCTACGCCATGGCTCGAGGCCCAGCCTGGGCAGGGGGCTGCGTAGCCACTCGTCCGTAAACGCATAGAGTACAGAGAGTACGCGGAGCGAGGCCACCGGCCCTAAGAGGACGGCCGAGGCGATAGCCTCGCGGAGCCCGCCTTGGCGTAGCGGCCTGGTTCTGCCTGCTGCAGCAATCTGCTCCATGAGCCTAGGGTACAGTAGCAGACCGGCTAGTATCAGGGGTGTCGAGGCAAGCAACATGAGGAGACTGTATCCGAGTCCCTGGCTGCTTATCGCGCCGGTCGCTGTGGACACGAAGTACCTGTAGGCACGGTAGGAGAGGAGACTCCTAGCCAGGGGATCGTCCGAGAACACTAGCGGGCCGCTCACGTCGTCGAGTGCCAGCACCGCTGTGAAAACAAGGGACACGTAGATGGCTGGCCTCGAGAGTACGGCCAGGAGCTTGGCTAGGGTGGCGCCACGCGCACCAAGCTGTACCGCTGCCTCAACCTCCTCTCGCGGCACGCCAAGCATGTAGGGCGCGACTATGGCGACCGCGTAGGGGGTGGCTGCTAGCACCTCGTAGAAAGCCACGCCGGCAAGGCCCCGCGGCACCACAACCACCGGGAAATGCATGTTAGCGAAAAAGGCGGGCAGACCATAGTCCAGGCTCAGCACGCGCTTGACAACATAAGCGTCCACGAAGGGGAAGCTTAGCATGGAGACCGGCAGAAGAGCCGCCATGACGAGCCGGGCGGATGCGTAAAGGTAGGAGAGGACAGATACTGCCACAGCTAGGGCGGTCGCTGATATTGCGGCAAAAGCTGCAACAAGTAGACTGTTCCACAAGGCTCCAAGGCTGAAGCCTTCAACAACAAGTATCCTTGTGCCGTCCCTAAAAACCATGTAGAAGGGTTCGCCTGGGCCGCCGGCCGGTGAAAGGACGCCAGGCTCTCGCAGCACTAGGAGGAGACTGCCTAGCGGCGAAAAAGAGGCGAGACCGTAAACGGCGGAGGCTAAGACGAACAGTACAGGCAGAGACGCGGTGAAGGCCACTAGAAGGGGCCCGGTCTTGTGGCGCACCAAGTTCCTGCCGTCCCCGCCGCGCGGCCTTAGCCTTCACTGAGGCTCTTCAGCACCTCCTCGTAGCGGTCAATAGCGGCCGCCTTGACGGCGTTGTAGAAGCTCTGCCTATCCTGGGGGTTGGCGAGCCTCTCGTTTATGCTCGCCGCGTAATCGTAGGTGAAGACCACGTTCTTGCCGCTCCAAGGGTCTTTTATTTCGAGGGGCCTACCCAGGCGCAGCAGTACATCCTCGGCTTTTTCGCGGCTTATGCGGCCTTCTTCGAGCAGCTGAGCTATCCTACGCCCTATCTGCTTGAGCAGCGCGTTTGTGTCTGGATCCGCTATTGCTGCCTCGAAGTAGGTCACTACAGCTCTGTCTACTTTCTCTGCTATGCTACGGTTGTAGCTGAGTATATTGCCCTTTAGCTGGCTATATACTCTCTCGACCCAGTCTATCCCCTTGACCGGCCTCACGGGTATATAGTAGTACAGCCTTGCGAGCGTGCGCTGCCCCTCGTCGCTGAGAAGCCATTCTATGAAGGCCTCCATAGCTCTCTTATGGGGTGCCTTTGCTGCCACCGCCGCGGGGCTTATGTAGAGTATGCCCTCACCTCTTGGTATCTTGAATACCGCCGCCCCGTTGCTCATCTTCTCCGCCTCTATCCCGTAGCCAATGTAGGCCGGCGCGACCGCAACGAGGCCCTCGGCCGCCTCGTCACGTGCCCTCTCCGAGCTATCAACGATAGATGCCTCGAGCCCAATGACTGCCAGCAACTGCCAGCCCTTCTCCCAGCCGTAGCGCTGGAGTATCCCGTGCAGCGTAGTCCGCGAAGTGCCACTCATGCTGGGCCTCGGCCAGGACACCGTGTCGACGCCGGACGCTAGAGGCTCCACATAGGCCGGGTCAAGAAGGCTCCCCCACTTCTCCGGCTCCGGCAGACCATGCTTATCAAGGAACGCCTTGTTCACTATAAAGCCATATACCGCCTGTCCCACCGCAACCCAGCATATCTTCCCGTCACGCTCACCCCTTAGGCTAGGGGGCACCTGGTTCACCAGCTGCAGGAGCCTCCTAGACTCGATTGGGGCGAAGGCGCCTTCGCGGCAAAGCTGGTCGTAGACAAGCTTCTCGCCTATCACAAAGCCGTCTACCTGGCCGCTTAGGGCTAGCTGCTTCCACTGGGCGTAGCTAACCTTCCTGAACTCGATATCACGTATCCCATACTCTCTGGCTATGCTGGAGTTGAGGAACGCTGCCTTAAGCTCTCTCTGCTCTTCCGGCGAAAGCCTAGTCACGATAACTAGAGTGACCTGCTTAGCCTTGGCGGCCCCATTGCCCGCAACACCTAGGAAATAGAATGCCGCAAACCCGGCAACGAGTATTACCGCCAACGCAACGACAAGGGCCGCTACCCTCTTAGCAACCGCCTCCGGCATGACGCGCCCCCTCTCAGCTATGGACCTGGACCGCTATACTGCTTCAACGTGACGGAGCCCCAGGCCACGCCTATCCCCTCGTGGAGGGAACGTGCCTCACTTGCGCCGAGCCCCCTGGGGCTCCATTACACGGCCTGGCCCCAGCCGGTACTTCGGCTTAAAATTCTGCCCGGGGGTGCGCGCTTCCTACATTTACGGCGCCGGGATACGCCGCCACATACGTGGAGACTATGGAGAGGGTGCTGTCTACATGGGGAGCCGTGTCGGCGAGGACATCCTGGAGCCGCCCGAGGCCTGGGCACGAGGTTTCCTTGAGTACGTTGGGGCGAGGTTGCAGGCAGTCGGCTTCCGGGGGCTTGAGCCGCCTTATTCGCTTGTCTACTCGGCCTTAGCGGCTGGCCACCTCACGGGCCTGGACTACTTCTATGAGTATGCCATAGAAGCATACTATGAGCTCATGGATGTGGCTGAGGAGGCCAGGCCGCTCGCCGAGCCAAGATGGGCAAGGCTCCTCCCCTACCTCGATGAGGATGCGGAGGCACTGGCCGCTTTCGAGGAGCGGCTAGCGGACAGCAAGACGGTACTATGCGCCGAGCCCGTCCTGGCGGCCGCGCTGCTCGGGCTAGCTGCCGGGAAGCGGCCGAGCCGCCGCTGGTATAGCGCCGGCTTCACAGGGAGGCCAGGCTCATACCCCCTTCTTGCGAGGCGCGGAGACCGCAAGTGCCGCATACTGGTGCCATCGCCTATCTACGTCCTGGCCATTGCCGCTCTTGAGCGGCTCGGCCTCAAGGGGCCCGGCGTCTTGGAGGCCGCCGTACCCGACCCCGCCATGTTCCGCAAGACTGTTTTCGACGCAAAGGTTCCCTATGAAGAGCTTTCGAGCTGGCTACGGAGGCTTGCAGAGGACTGGGCCAGGAAGAGCCTCGAGGTAGATGACCCATGCAGCGAAGAGAACTCGCTTAAAATCAGATATAGGTTTGATGGTGTACTTGAGGCTGAGTTTACCTATCTTTGCTAAGCGCGTGGCGCTACAGTGACTCCGCCTAGACGGATCCAGGGCAGCTGTATGCCGGGGTATGGCTTCTCGAGCCACTTGCCGACAGCCTCAACTTTCTCCCGCAGCTCTTGATACATGTTGCCGCTGACAACGAGCCCTGGTACCCAGCCGCGCGGCTCGCCGTTCTCATAGAGTATCGCTGGGTTCGCGAGCACACTGTACTCGCCCGTCTCCGGGCTCGCTGTGTGCGCGCCCTGAACCTGGTAGACCACTATCACACGGCCTTCAAGCAGTTCTTCAGGCGCGGCGTCGCCCTCGCCTAGGATGACGTTTGTGAAGCCTACGCTGGGCCTGCTGGCGTAGCCCGCGCGTACCGCGTTGCCAGTACTCTCATAGCCGGCGCGGCGCCCCCAGTAGGTGTCATAGACGAAGCTACGGAGGATACCCTCCTCGACAAGTACCGTCCTCCTCGTGGCTACACCTTCGCCGTCGAAACGCCAGGACGCGTCCCCTCCCTTCAACGCTCCATCGTCAACAATTGTTATCTTCTCGCTGAGGACCTGCTGCCCTATCTTGTTGCGGAAGTAGCTCCTCCCACGTACAGCCATGTCGCCGCGCAGCGAGAAGAGCACTGTCTCCTCAAGCAGCTCCGCGAGCGCCTGCGGCGCATAGACGACTGTGTACCTGCCCGGGCTGGGCTGCTCTGCCCTCCTGGTCGCGAGCCTCGACAGCTCTATGGCGCGCTCGGCCACCCTCTCAACACTCGGCATCGTAACCCTGCTACTGTCGAACACGAAGACCGCAGGAGTAGTGACACCCTCACGACTTATCGTTGTCGATACCATAACTGACGCGTAGGTACCCGCATCAACCTGATACACACCGTTGCTGTTAGCGATCGCACGTTCAACAACACTAGCTCCTATCCTAGCACGCGACAGCAGGACACCCTCTTCCCGGTAGCCCTCGACAAAGCCTATCAATGACTTCGCCTCGTCGAGCAAGGCCTCTGGCGTGACCCGGGCCAGGCTCGCCTCGTAAATCCCGCCCACGTCAGGGTATGAGGGGCTAGGCTCTGGCAGACCTGGCCAGTCTCTATCTGGCGCAGCGCTGCGAGCCAGCCTCACGGCACGCCTGGCAGCCTCAGCAGCTACGCCCGGCTCAGCGCCTGTCGCGTAAGCGAACCCAACCTTCTTCCCGACCGCGACACGGACCCCTACGCCGATGTCGTCATCGTATTCGACGTCCCTTATCTTGCCAGCAAATATGGAGACGGAGTAGCCCCTACTGTAGGTAACGAAGGCCTCTGCCTCGGTAGCCCCCTCAGCCATAGCCCTGCGGACTGCCATGACGGCTAGCTCGATAGGGGATATACGTAGCATGACATATCCACCCCTACAGGCGTGCGTAAGCTGTTAGTACTAGGCGCGTCCACCCACGGTCATCCTGCGCACACGTACATGCGGCCCCCCGTCCGAGACATAGACAAGCTGACCCTTGCCGCACCGGCCATAGTGTAGCTCAAAGTCCTTGCCAACCATGTCTATGTTAAGCAGTGTCTCGAGAGTATTGCCGGCTATGGCCAGGTTGCGCACGGGCCTGCCTATTTCGCCGTTAACTATCTCGTACGCTTCCTCCACGCCAACCTGGAAGCTACCATCAATATTTGTCTGGCCGCCACCAGTAGAGACAACATAGTAGCCAAACTTTATGCCCTCAAGCATTTCCTCAAGGCTAGCATCGCGAGGCTCCATGTAGGTGTTCCTCATGCGCACCAGTGGCGGATGGCGGAATGACTCGGCCCGCGCGTTGCCAGTAGGCTTCTCGCCAAGCATCTGAGCGTGAAGCCTATCCGTCATGACCTGGCGGTGCACGCCTCTATCCACGATAACCGCTTTGGCGGTCTTTACGCCCTCATCGTCGAACCGGAACGTCCCGAATCCGTCATCTATGTAGGGATCGTCGACTATTGTTACCAGCTCCGAGGCCACCTTCTGGCCCTTCTTGCCGCGAAGCACACTGCCTGCCACGACAAGGTCGGCCTCAGCCAGATGCCCAAAGGCCTCATGGACGAAGACTCCGAGGGCCTCGGGCGCAAGGATGACGGGGAACACACCCGCCTTAGGAGTAGCTGCTTCAAGCTGATTCCTTAGCCTCATGGATAGCCTCTCTGCCTCCTTTTCAGGGTCATACTTATACCAGAGGGCATAGCCCTTGGCAGTGCCGAGCACTATGTGGGCGCTTCCCCGCACACCTGCCTCCTGCCCGTAGACCGACGCATACATGTAGGCGAGCTCCCGCCTCTCGTGGATGTATCTGTCCTCCGTGCTAGCATAGAACTTGTCCTCAACGATGTCGGTGTAGACTACAGTCCTCGACTTCACATGGGGTGCCTTCGCTAATAGCTTGTCAAACCCAACTATGTCTGATATCTTCTGCTCCTCCGAGACATCCTCGACACTGACCTTCACTGGGTGGGTATATTCGCCTTCAAGAGGGTCGAGGATTAACGGCTTTGGAAGCCCTGCCGAGGCACCCCGGGCCAATGCAAGCGCCCGGTTAAACACATCTATGACCTTCTCGCGGCTTAACCTTGTAGTATAGGCGAATCCAAAGGAGCCATTCACGTAGACGCGCACAGCCACACCATAGTCCACAGCCGCGTTGGCAACCATAGAGCCGTCTATAAGCTCTATCCTTGTTGCCTTGCGGCGTTCGACGCGGAACTCTGCCAGCTCCACACCTCTTGCCGAGGCATAGCCCACAACCTGCTCAAGCAGATCTCTCACATTCTCCAATGCCAAATCCAAGCCACCTCCTCCCCGGGGGCAACGCTTTGCCCACACCATGTGCTCCCCGGGCCGTGGAGCAGGGGAGGACCCCTAGGCTACCACATTTCCATAGTGGGGTGGTGGGTTGCCTCACTTCCCCTCTTGGGGCTCTCTGCCCGGGAACGTATTCTTTTGTCCTGGAGGCGGTTCCTATTTGGAGCCTTGCCTGGCACTTTAGCGTGTGGGCTACCTGTGGCCCCTCCTCCTGGGTAGACTTCTCCCCTACAGCGAGGAGTTGATTTCAAATAGTCCTCTTCATTGCCTAGTGTGTCGGCAAGACGTGCCGAGTGGGGGTGGCTTGATCTGTCGTGGTCGCCGAGGAGGTTCACTAGCGAGATAGTGCTAGGTGCCGAGGAGCCCTTCTACGGAATAATACACGAGCGACCAATCGTGCTTGAAGCTATTATCATACTCAACGCTCTCGTCTACATTGTTACGTCGTATGCGAATGGCTTTATCGCCTCGAGCTCTACGTGGATATCAAAACTCGGCTACATCCCTGCAATGCTGCTTGTTGATCCTAAGACGGTGTACAGGATATTTACCGCGATGTTTACTCATGCCGACATTTTCCACATATTCTTTAACATGTACTTCCTCTACGTATTCGGTAGAGCTGTCGAGAAGACACTGGGGCACGCGAGGTTTCTAGCACTCTATCTTATGAGCGGCGTCCTAGCCGCGATATTCCACACAGTCTTCATATACCTACAGAACCCAGCCGACCTAGCAATACCTAGCGTCGGAGCCAGCGGAGCCATCAGCGGCGTGCTAGGTGCGTACATGCTGCTCTACCCTGGGACAAGGCTCACCGCATGCTTCTTCCTCTTCATATTCCCATTATGCTTCGAGATGCTGGCAGCCTACTACATACTGTTCTGGTTCGCCGTACAAGTGCTAGAAGGCTCGATAGCGTTTAACAGCAACATAGCCTTCTTCGCGCACGCCGGCGGCTTCCTTGCAGGCATAGCGCTGCTCCCGCTCGTCGCTGATAGGGAGAGGCTCCGTATACTCAAGCGTCTCAGCAGATCAATGCGACTATTCGACATAATCACTTTCCTCAGCTACCAGTTTGAGCGGCGCGGCCTTTCGCCGGGCACAAAGACCGTGTTCCTCACACTAGCCGGTGTGCTGCTGGCAGGCACGATGTTTGCCTACATCTACTCTGCGAGCCACCAAGGTCTGCTCGCCGCATATACGGTTGACTGGAGACTTGGGCCAGAGACAGGCAGCGGTATGGCCTTTGTCGGGATAGTTGATAGCCATGCATACCCGATACTTATGGCATCAACACCGCAGACACAGCTAGTAATGAGCCTGCTGAGCGAGTATAGGCTCTTCTATAACCCGAGCCTTGCGGGCCAGAAGCTCGTCCTGACTCCACCACTAGCTAGGCCGGTGGATGTGACACTCTTCGCCACACTCTATACACGTTTCACGCTCCACGTCGAACCGAGAGTAATAGAGGCTGTGTTCACACCGAGCGGCGTACTTAGAGAAGCCTACATTGAAGCTATAGTCGTTGGCAGGGGCTCGGCCGCCCTCATAGCGGATGTTGTGCTTAACGCGCTAGCAAACCCGGTACCACTCTTGAGGCTCATGTCGCTAATAAGCCTGGTAACTGTGGCCCTATCAATATACGTGGTCGCATACCGTGACACGGAGTTCGTGGTGACGCCAGAGTAGCCGGAGAAGCGCCGATGAGGAAGGCCGTGAACCCGCTAGCGCCCGCAAGGGGCGCGATGGTGAAGTGTTTCAAGGCCGAGGCCTCAACGCTTTTTAACACGGCCTAGGGCTGCTGTGCAACGGCCCTCCAGGGGACCCATGCGCCCTCTCCCTCGGTTAGCAGAGACCATGATTCCTTTGGGGGTTGGGGGATGAGTGTTCCGCTTTGAGGGACTCAGAGTCGCGGTTCTCGGGGCAGGTAAGATAGGCTCCATGCTTGCTCTCGGGTTTAGAGGCTGTGGCGCCAGCGTGGTCGCCACTGCCAGGCGGCCAGAACGTGTCGAGGAACTTAGGGCAATGGGGCTCGAGGCCACAACCGACAACGTCTCAGCAGTTAAGAGAGCTTCCATCATCGTGGTCTCCGTGAAGCCATACCAGTATCCCATGCTTGCGCACCAGATCGGTAATCATGTCGCGGGCAAGGCTGTGGTTTCTGTGATGGCGGGGGTGCCGTTAAGGCTTCTCCGAGCCACATTGCCTGGCGCCGAGGTTTACAGGGCTATGCCCAACATAAACGCCGCCGTAAAGAAGAGCGTTACCGGCATCGTAGCACCCAAGGACGCTGCGTTCAAGGACTTGGTGTTCTCCCTGTTCCGCTGCGTCGGTTCCGTGTACGAGATATCCGAGCAGCTCATAGACGCGTGGACTGCTGTTGCCGGCTCGGGCCCCGCCCTCATAGCTGAGCTCATAGATGCCCTCATCCTCGGCGCGCTAGCGGTCGGAATACCGAGGCATGTAGCATACGATGCTATCCTCGAGACCCTTGTTGGCACAGCCGAGTATCTCCGGTCGCGGCCGGAGCACCCGGCTGCGCTCCGCGACGAGGTCACGACACCGGGCGGCACCACGATAAGGGCGCTGAAGGCCCTAGAGGCGCGCGGCATGAAGGCAGCCATAATAGACGCGGTGGAAAAAGCTACGAATAGGGCAAAGCGTCTAGCCAGAGAGATCGAGGAAGAGCTATTGGAGGAAACGGGCTAAGGCTATGCGCGAGGCCTCATAGGCGACCCTTAGCCTTGTCCTACAGGGTCCCAGTGCAGCGCGACAGTCTACCTCAACTACTGCGTACTCGGGGCCTGCGGCTACGTTTACGGCGTGGAGACTCTCCCAGTCAAGGGAGCCGCAGCCCGGCACAAGGTGCTCGTCGGTTACGCCGTTGTTGTCGTGCACGTGGAGGCAGAGTGGGTTTGTTGCTGCCCGGTAGGCGTCGCCGGGGCTGTAGCCGTTGACGCCTGCGTGTCCGAAGTCCAGGCAGAGTCCCACCCTGGGCGAGGAGACTGCGGCGACGAGCTCGCGGACTGTTTCAACCATGTTCCAGGGCTCCGCCTTGTTCGTGTTCTCTACGGCTATCCTAGCCTCTATGCCTTCAGCCTCCAGCTTCTCAGCCAGTAGGCTGAAGAACATCTTGTTGAGCCACCATGCCCTGCCACTGCCTAGCCGCCTCCTCGAGAAGGGGTGGAGGACTATGACGTCGACACCGTAGCTAGCAGCTATCTCGGCAACCAATAGGGCCTCCGAGACTGCTGCATCGACGCCGCGGCCAAGGCGGAGCAGGAAGTACTCCTCCCAAGGGCCATGTATGACTGGTACCTTGATGCCCAGCCGTAGAGCATGGAGCAGCGCCAGCCTCAGCATGTTCGGATAGGATGGGTAGTCGAGCCCTGTGTAGACGAAGCTCGCATAGTTGACCTCCACTTGCTCGTAGCCTAGCTTGTGTAGCTCCTCGATGCCCCTCCTGGGCTCTAGTGGCAGTAAGCGGGTAGAAGGCAAAAGCCGGAGACGCGGCAGCCCCGACGCACCCCTATGTCAGCCATGCCTTGCTGTGGGTTTAAGCCTGCAGCGGCTAGAGCTCTGTCTTCACCGTGCCGACGTAGGCTCCTATGCGGCTGTTTATCCTCGCAAACCTTGCCTTCTCCCAGAGCTCTGGTATGCTAGAGGCGCCCGCGTAGCCTAGCGCTGCCCGGAGGCCTTCAGCAAAGCCCTCAACGACACCACGGACAGGGCCACGGTAGGGGACAAGGCCTTCTATGCCTTCCTCGACTTTCTTAGAGACCCTGCTGTAGCGGTCGGCCGCATACCTTCTCTGCAGCGCACCACGGCTAGCCATGCCCCGGTAGGGCTTGTAGAGCCTGCCGCCGATGCGGAGCAGGGGAGCTGCAGCCTCGTCGGTGCCAGCCAGAAGGAAGCCTGCCATCACAGCGTATGCCCCCGCAGCTAGCGCCTTGGCCGCGTCGCCGCTCCCCCTAATGCCCCCGTCCGCTATTATCGGGGTCTCAGAGGAGGCGACACCAAGCTCTACCAACGCTGCACGAGCCTCTGCGACCGCATGGAGGGTTGGCGACGCAACACCAGTTACGCCGCTAGTGGTGCAAATATTGCCGCCAGCTATGCCCATGCGTAGCCCGTCCACCTTCTCTATCCTGCTCAGCGTGTCGAGCACACCCTCCCTGGTGCCTAGGTTGCCGGCCACGAAGTCGCTTACAAGATTCCTGGCTAGCCTCGCAGCCGCGGAGAGCACGTTTACGTTGTGGAAGTGGGCTACGTCGGAGACGAGCACGTCCGCGAGGCCGTCGAGAGCCTCGGCGCGTCTCGTGTCGAAGGGCGACACGGCTGCCGCAACGCGGAGCCGTCCCTCCTCGTCCACTACGGGGCGGTACTCCGCCACAGCCTCCTCGAAGGTCACAGCACCTAGGAAGCGCCGCTCTAGGGTGATGGCGGCTGCGTCTGTTTTCCCGTCTATCACTGCCCTCTTGGCGTCCTCAACAGCTGCAACGTCGTAGGCTACAGCCGGCTCCACGAGCTTCGCTACGGGTGTGCCACAGCTGCAGCCCATTAGCGCTGTCAACCTTACACGGCCTCTTAGCTCGCCTCCGGGGGCTACCACCGGCACATCCCTTAGCCCCCACTGACGTAGCTGGTCGCGGACACGGCAACACTCGTCACCAGGCTCTACAGCAACACTATGGAGCACCACGTGGGGATGGTTTTTCACCTTCTTCACGTGTTCGACCTGCTCCTCTATAGGCATGTTGCGGTGTATTACTGCTATCCCGCCGAGGAGGGCGAGTGCTACACCCATACGCCACTCGGACACGGTATCCATGGGGGCAGCTACTAGGGGGATACCCAGTCCGACGCTCCGACTGGCTTTCGCCGAGAGGTCAACCTGCCACGGCTCTACGGGGCTAAGCCCCGGCAGTATTATAACATCGTCGAAGCTTAGTGCGTCACCCACAATCCTGATACCAGTACCCAAGGTTTCTCCCACCATTATCCCCCAAGCATATGCGTCATCGTAGAGGCCTTTGGGTAGGGCTGTCCCTATCCCATGCTGCGGGGTTATTAGCCCGCCGGAGCGTAGCGTGCCCCCTAGAGCCCGGAGCGGGGCTAGCCTAGGCCTTGATAGACGCCGAGAAACACGACGAGATAGTGATAATAGGCTTCGGAGGACAATACATGCATCTCATCGCTCGCCGTCTCCGCGAGCAGGGCTTCTATGCAGAGATTGTGCCCTATACACGCGTAGAGGAAGAGAAGGAGAAACTAGAGCAGCCACACGTGAAGGCAATAATCCTCTCCGGCGGACCCCCCAGCGTCCACGCTCCAGGGGCGCCGCGCGTCCCCAAGTGGCTGCTCGAGCTCGGCAAGCCTGTGCTCGGCATATGCTACGGGTTCCAGCTCCTCGCGGAAATGCTGGGAGGACACGTGGACAGAGGCTGCGACGAGTATGGAAAGACCCTAGTCGAGGTACTTGAACCTAATGATCCCCTCTTTGAGGGCTGGAGCCGCTGGGAGCCGACATGGATGAGCCATGGGGACTGCGTTAGAGAGCCACCCCCCGGCTCTAAGCTCCTCGCGATAAGCGAGAACGGCTACGTGGCTGCTTTCCGGGCAACAGCCGGCGGCACACCCGTCTATGGCGTACAGTTCCACCCGGAAGTCTCCCATACGCCGAAGGGCCGACAGCTATTGCACAACTTCGCTGCACGGGTAGCCAGCGCGGAGGCATGGTGGGACCCCGGCGACCTAGTGGAGCTGCTAGTCGATGAGCTGAGAAGGCGGATAAGGCGTGGCAAGGTTGTTGTCGCAGTCAGCGGAGGCGTCGACTCCACGGTCACAGCGGTGCTTCTAAACCGGGCCGTTGGGAGCCGCGCCATAGCCGTGCTTGTCGACCATGGTCTCTTCCGGGAGGGCGAGGTAGAGGAGACGCTACAGCTCCTCAAAAGGGCTGGGATAGAGCCTGTCCTTATAGACGCTAAGAGGATGTTTCTCGAAGCGCTACGAGGCGTAAGGGACCCCGAGGAGAAGAGACGTATAATAGGCGAGCTCTTCGCGAAAGTGTTCACGGACTTCGTCAAGAGAGACCCGGAGATAAGGTACCTGGCCCAGGGCACCCTCTACCCGGACGTTATTGAGTCCGGGGCCGCGCCGGGCGCAGACAAGATAAAAAGCCATCACAACGTTGGTGGTTTACCTGACTGGCTCCACCTGGAGGTAGTGGAGCCTCTACGAGAGTTCTATAAGGATGAGGTACGGCGGCTCGCGTTGGCCCTCGGCCTGCCTCGGGAACTCGCCTACCGCCATCCCTTCCCAGGTCCAGGTCTGGCTGTTCGCATCATAGGCGAGGTTACCGAGGAGAAGCTGGAGATAGTCAAGCGCGCCTCAAGGATAGTTGAAGAAGAGCTTAGGAAGGCGGGGCTCTACGAGAGGGTCTGGCAAGCCTTCGCAGTCGTCGGGGACGATAAGTGGGTGGGCGTGAAGGGCGATCGCAGAGAGGACGGCTACATAGTTACAGTGCGCGTCGTAGAGAGCGAGGACGGTATGACCGCCGACTGGGTACGCCTCCCCCACGATGTGCTAGACCGGATAGCTAGGCGAATAACACGGGAAGTACCCAAGGTCACGATGGTCACCTATGCGGTGACCAGTAAGCCACCATCAACGATAGAGCCACAGTAGGGCCGGGGTGCCGCCATGCGGGGGTGCTGGCGGGGGTGGAGCCGCGTAGAGACCTCATAGAGTGGAGGGGGGTCCCACACCTCTCCAAGGGCGAACCCTTGCCGCTTATCCCGCCCGGCTACGTGCTCCTCCGAGTGTTGTACGCTGCCTGGACAGGCGTGGAGGAGGCCGCCAGGTGCCAGAGAGTCTTGCCCCAAAGGGGCATCGTTATGGGGTTTACTGGCGCCGGGAGGCCTCTCGAGGCTGCCTCTGCCGCCGCACCGCCCTACCTGCTGGCCGCGCCGGTAAAGGTAACAGATAGCTGGCTCCCCGGCATATGGAGCGATGGCTGGCTAGCGGGCTACACTGTGGCGCCACTCGAAGTGCTTGAGGAGGCCCCCGCGTCTCCGCTGGCCGCACTGAGTCTGCCCTTCT
>Ga0256838_1000604_pt1 | contig 20753 bp, 22 predicted proteins | sample 4571419metaG_FD_185978 | JGI IMG/M metagenome (GOLD analysis project Ga0256838, IMG submission 185978) | Hydrothermal vent microbial communities from Guaymas Basin, Mexico - 4571-419 | ecosystem: Environmental > Aquatic > Marine > Hydrothermal vents | place: Mexico: Guaymas Basin | collected...
CTTGAAGTCTGCACTATAACTCTTTCTTTTTACACTCATCTTTGATCCCTCATATTTCTTATTTAATATTCTATCATTTGGAATAAGAAAGTTAAATTAAGTGGTCTGATTTATGGGGAGCATTATATTAGGTACTATTTGCCTTTTAAACCTTAAAGAAAAAGTGTGCTTTAAATACTTTTATTGTCGTTATTGGAGCATAAATGAGCAATAATTATTGATATTCCATTAAAAGAGCATAGATGAGCTTAAAAAATGAGGACTTATGATGTGAATATTTATCTCGTTAATGCAAATCTTGTATAATACATTATACTAAATAAATTTAATACAAGAGAAAATGATGAAACTATATGCACCATGGGAAAAGGCTTTTAAGAGAGTCTCTACCCCTTTTGAACACTTCCTCCATGCCCAAACGACTACAGGTGTTGTACTTATGTTTATGACACTTCTTGCACTTATACTTGCTAACTCTCCAATGACAGAAAGCTATGTGCATTTTTTTCATACAAAAGTTGACTTTACTGTAGGATCTTGGGAGCTTTCTCATACTATTCACCATTGGATTAACGATGGTCTGATGGCTATATTCTTTTTTATCATAGGACTTGAAATAAAACGAGAAGTGTTAGTAGGGGAGCTATCTAACATTAGAGTAGCTATTTTGCCTATTATGGCTGCTATAGGGGGTATGATATTTCCTGCTTTAATATATTATGGTATCAATGCAGGTACCCAAGGTGTTGGGGGGTGGGGTATCCCTATGGCTACGGACATCGCTTTTGCCATCTCGGCATTGGTCTTGTTAGGTAAGCGTGTGCCTCCTGCTTTGGTTACTTTTTTAGTAGCACTTGCTATTGTAGATGACCTTGGTGCAGTGTTGGTTATAGCACTCTTCTATACAGAGCAGATACACATGTTACCTCTTGCTTTGGCTGGTGGGATGTTTTTAGTATTGGTATTGTTTAACCGTTTTGGTATTCATATGATTTTACCTTACTTTGTTGTGGGGCTTATAATGTGGTTTTTTATGTTGGAGTCAGGGATACACGCTACGATAGCAGGGGTTATCGCTGCACTTGCCATACCCTCTAAACCAAAGCGTTCACCTGCAAATTTTAGAAAAGATGCTAAGAGCTTACTAGATGAATATGAAAGCTACCCCATAGATGAAAACGAAGGGATGAACGAGAGACAAAAAGCGATACTGATTAAGTTAAAAGACAATATCAATGAGATTGGTACACCTGCTGCAAGGTTAGAGCATGATTTACATCTTCCTGTTGCACTTATAATCATCCCTCTTTTTGCTTTGGCAAATGCAGGGATAGCTATAGACTTTAGCTCTATTAGTACAACAATAATGACACCTGTATCTATGGGTATTATTGCTGGTCTTATCTTAGGTAAGGTTTTTGGTATTTTTGGTGTAGCATGGTTAGCCATAAAGTTAAAAATAGCATCTTTACCACATGGAAGTAGTATGAACCAAGTCTTTGGGGTGGCATTTTTAGGGGGTATTGGGTTTACGATGTCCATCTTTGTGGCTGACTTGGCATTTTTGAATACTCCAGAGCTTATCTTTCAAGCTAAAGTAGGGATTCTTGCAGCTTCTCTTTTTGCTGGATTATTTGGTTACAGTTGGTTACGGTTTGTAGCCAAATCAAAATAGCTTAACGCTAGTGTAGTCTAATGACTAAGATACTTAGCCACAGCATCTTCATCGTTGCTATGTTCTAAAACTACATCTGCAACAACTTTTACTTCATCTAAGGCATTAGAGACTGCAACTGCTGTTCCTGCTAGTTTAAACATCCCTATGTCGTTTACTGAGTCACCAAATACAGTTACCTCTTTGGTGTCACGTTTTAGGTAGTCTGTAACTATCTGTAAAGCATGAGCTTTGTCTCCATCGGGGTGTAAGATGGTAAGAAAGTAGCTGTTTGAGTACTTTTCTGGTGATAGTTTACACTCTATGGCATCTTTAAATGTTGTTTTGAGTTTATCGTTAAGAGGTTTAAGCGTTTGGTACTCTCCAAAATAGACTATTTTGAGTGTCATATCCATGGTTTTGTTCTGTGGATTAAACTGCATACGTGGGTCGTTTTTGTAGCCTTTGAGTACAAACTTCTGCTGTTCGTTGAGTTTACGAGGGTATAAAAAACTCTCATTTAAGTTCATATCTTTAAGCCCTATAATAAAGGGGTCTATATCAAACTCTAACCCCACCTCTACTACGGCATCACCTAATGTCTTGTTAATGGTATTGATTTTAATAAGTTTTTTCTCTGGGCTTACTATCATTGTACCATCAAGCAGTATCAGAGGTGCATCAAGATGCAACTTCTTTAAAAAATCATGAGACTTTTGGTAGCTTCTTGCTGTAGCAATAGAGAGTATAGAACTCTTAGCTTTTTCATTCCATACTTTAGCAGAAAAATCGCTAATAGTATGGTCTGAACGTAAAAAAGTATGGTCTAAGTCTGTAATGTATATGTTGTTCATTAACTAGCGAACCCACTTTTAAAACAGTTCTTCTCTTGCACAATAGCTTTTTGTTTCTCTTTTCTTTTTGTGTCTTTCTCTACAAATATCTTTTTACGTGTTTTAGGGTCTAGCTCTGTGTAGTACATAACCGCAGAGTAGGTGCTAGGTGTGGGTGTAAAGACTTGGGCTTGTTCAGGGTTCATCTTTAACTCGTTAGTCGTAAAGTCTTTGAGTGCATGCATATCTTTCTCTTTACACCCTGGGTGAGCAGCTATGAGGTAGTAGGTTAAAAACTGTTTTTTACCCATCTCTTTGTTAAGTCTGTCATAGAGTTTTTTAAAGTCCACTAGGGTCTGTTTTCCTGGTTTTCCCATGAGTTCAAGCACATGCTGTTCTGTATGTTCAGGTGCTACTTTCATCTGCCCTGAGATGTGGTGTTTTACCATCTCTTTTAGGTAAGAGTAGCCGTTTCTTTTGTCTGCGGTAATGAGGTCATAACGTACACCTGAAGCCACAAATGCTTTTCTTACACCCTCTACTTCACGTACTTTTCGTAAGAGGTTGATGTTTCTACTGTGGTCAACATGCATCACTTTACAAAGACGCTCTGCATCAACACAACGTATGTCGTCACAAGTACCTTTTTTAAGTTTCTTTCCACACTCATACCCATACATGTTAGCAGTAGGTCCTCCTACATCGGAGATGATACCTTTGTAGTCGTTGTAGCTGTTAAAGTCTTTTGCCTCTTTTAAAATGTTTTTCTCTGAACGTGTTCTAATAGTACGCCCTTGATGTACCCCAATAGCACAGAAGTTACACTCTCCCCAACAACCATGATGGGTCATAATAGAAAACTTAATCGTCTCTAAACATTTTACTTTACCCTCTTTAGCATAGTAGGGGTGTAGCTCTCTTGTAAAAGGTAGGTTGGAGTTGGCATCCATCTCATCTTCATCTAAGTAGTCACAAGGAGGATTTTGAATGAGAAACCGTGTATCTACAGGTTGGCAGAGTCCATTGGCAGAGATGGGGTCGTTGTTGTCATAAAAGTCATCAAAGAGGTCTATGTATCGCTCTTTTTGCTCTACACACTCAGCATGAGAAGGGAGCTGTATGTACTCATAGTTTGGCTCTTTAGCGATGTAACAAACCCCACGAATATCTCTAAAATCTCTACCATCAGCTAATGCTTTAGTCACTTGTTCGATGGCTATCTCACCCATACCGTAGATGAGTATGTCTGCTTTAGAGTCAAAGAGTATGGGTTTTTTTAGTTTGTTTGCCCAGTAGTCATAGTGGCTTACACGTCTAAGTGAAGCTTCTATGCCACCTAATACTAAAGGAACAGTGTTTTTAAAGTAGCGTCTTATGAGGTTACAGTAAACACTTAACGCTCGGTCTGGACGTTTGTCATTTTTCCCACCAGGAGTGTAGTCGTCAGAGTTTCTAAACTTTTTTGTAGCGGTGTAGTTAGAAACCATAGAATCTACACTTCCTCCACTCACGCCCCAGTAGAGACGAGGTTCGCCCAAACGTTTAATATCTACATCGGACTTGATATCAGGTTGTCCTATCATTCCTACTTTATAACCCATACGCTGTAACATGCGACCTACCATGGCTACACCTATGAAAGGGGAATCTATGTAGGCATCACCAGAGACTAAGATAACGTCACACTGTTTCCATCCAAGTTTGTCCATCTCTGATCTAGTTGTTGGTAGGAAATCTTTTTCTGTAAAATTTGGTTTTTGCGGTTTTTTTCTTGAAGCCATATTATGCCCTTTATCTTTGATGCTTTGAGATGTCATATCCACTAGATAGTGTAAGAAAGAACTCTTGTAGTGCAAATGCCATCGCACCATAGAGAACTTTTATCTCGGTCTCTATGGCAGGTGTTTGTGCTATGTCAAGTAGTTTTTCAAGTTGCTCTTGGCTAAAATCTCTTGTAGCAAAGAGTGTAGCCTCTTTTGTTTTTTCTTGGGTAGATTTTATGTAACTCTCTCTACTTTTTTCCATATATTTATCATCTAGTTTACTTCCTCTTGGTGCAGCTTGCATAAGAGGTTTGATGAGCTTATCGTAATGAAGTGCTATGGCTTGGGTACTGTTAAACTTCTCATTTATCTTCTCTACCGTGTTCAGTCTTACCGAAGATGACTCGTTGTTTTCAAATGTTTTAACATAAGCTTTTATCTCTTCCTTACTTGCTTTTACTTCTAAGCTTGTAGCTGAGACAAACTGTAAAAATATAACATTTTTATAACTCTGAAGCACTTTCTCCATCTCATTTTCACTCAAATTCTTTTCTAAGTATGATTTAAAACGAATACTAATCATCTCTATATCATACATCTTTTTATCTTCTGAAGTATTGGACTCTGAAGCTAAGTATCTGTTTTGCATCTGAGCATACTGCGTTTCAAGTTCAACTAGCTCCTCATCTGCATTGGAGAGTGTAAGATACTGCTCTACTTGTTCAGACGAAGCAGAGAGAAGAAACTGCGTAAGTATGGCTATAACAAAGAGTACTTTTTTTAAACTTGGCATGTAGTTTTCCCTATATAGTAATTTTATTGATACTATTTTCGTATTATGGTCATATTATAGCAAATTAGATTATTTTTTATGTGGTTTGTTAGACTTAATTACAACAACTAAGAAAAACTATTAAATTCTTATATTTTTAGCTAAATTCGTATTATTAATGGAGACTTTTAATGTACAAGGTACTTACGCTAAAATGGGGTTGAATAAATAGTTGCTCTGAACACTCCTATTATATGACAAGGAATTATATTGCCAGAATATTTAACTGAAAAAAAATTAGGACTAATTTTAAATGAACTGTTTCCTAATAATGACTTTATCCATGATAAAGCTGTTCCAGATTCAATAAATAAAAGATTAAGACCTGAATTATAGGTCAGATAGTATGAAAATAATTCTTGAATTTGATGGTGATTCACACTGTCACTGAAAAAATACATATAATAAGTACAAGGTAAAATAATAAAAAGAGGAATTAAAAATGATAACTTACAATCCAAATTATTTAGATAATACAGATATATTTACAGTACAAGAGATAAAGCTTTTGGAAGAATTAAACCAAAAAGTTTCATTAGAAAAGTTTTTAAATAATAAAAGCTATATAGATAAATTTGGTTTAGATTTTATTCATACATCTGCACTTATAGAGGGTAATACTTACGATAAATTAGATACGCATGCTTTAATAGAATATGGAAGAACAGCAGGTGGTAAAAAATATAGTGATGCAAAAATGATTTTAAATCTTAGAGATGCTTATGAAATGTTTATTACTAAAGATTTAAAACCCTCAAAAGAAACTTTAAAAGATTTATATTATATTTTATTTGCTGAAATGGTAGCTGATAATAAACGAGCCGTCCCACGAGATAGTGAAGTTATGATTACAGGGTGTAATTACATACCCTTAGCTACTAAAGAAAAGTTAGAAGATGAACTGAATTATCTATTTAAAATAAGTGATACAATCAAAAATCCATTTAACAAAGCTTTATATATTCATAACAATTTAGCGTATCTTCAATACTTCACAGATTGTAATAAAAGAACAGCTAGGCTTATGCTAAATATAGTCTTAAAAGACACTTTAAATATGATATATATTCCTGATGAAGAGAGTGTAAAAGAGTATCTGAAATCTATTGTAACTTACTATGAAACGGGTAACTATACTCTGTTTAAAAAGTATTTTATCAATAGTTATAAAAAAGTAATTGAGATGATAGTAGAGATTGAAGAATCAAGAAAACATGAAACTAGTTTTAGAGAATAGTGAGACTTTAAAGGATACTTTAGATTTGCTATAATGTCATAGGTCAAGAGGTGCTGACACAGAATTTATTACAGTCCTTATTAAGACATATTTTAGACTAATAAACATCATCATGACTACCTATATCTACTAAGATAATAACTTCATCAATGATGATAAAATCAACAACAATTCTATATTTCATATTTATGGAGATTGAGGAAAATTTATCCATTTTTCCTTGTAGCTTATGTATTCTTAGAGATGGATGGTGTGGATTATGTTGTAAAAGTTCGATGGTTTTTTTATATTGAGGATATATATCTTTATGTTTTTTAAAAAACTTTATTATTTTTTTGCTATAGCTATCAGATATTTCAATTTTAATCATTTTTGATAGCTTCTTCTATCTCTTTAAAATGTTTATCTATATCGGTATGATACTGATTAGCTTCTATGTTTTTCATAACCTCTTTATGGGCGATATCAAGCTTATAGGCTCTATACGCTTCATATTCATCAAAAGGTATCACGAAGTATTTATTTTTACCTCTTACATTTATTATAACTTCAGAAAATTTTTCAAACATATAATCAAAAAGAGAAACCCCTTTAGTTTTTACTTCATTTGCAGTAACAGTCATATTAGTATCCTTAATAGTACTTTTAAAAGTATTTTAACATAGTTTTGTTAAAAATAAAATGACTGTAGATTTTCTTTTTAATCAACCTAGGTTAATCTCTTCCCTAAAATAAGGACTTTGAAAAATCTTATAGCCCAAGCTGTAAAGAAGAGAAGCCAAGTGGTGATGGAGATGTCAAACAGAATCATGAAGTTCCAGCCAAGAGAAGCGACAAGGGAGACGAGTATTCTAAGTAGCACTACTACTTGCGTGAACATAAAGAGTCTTTTTGTCCATGTGTCTGCTTGCATGGTGTTACCTGAATGACCAAGTGTTACGCGTGTTCCAAAACCTATGAGCATAGTAAAGACAAAACCTAGTAAAAGAAGGTGTATGTCTAGTAGTAAAAACGATACGTTGGTACTAAATGATATAAGGTTGACAAGCCCACCAACTATAAATGCGATAGGTACCCAGTAGAGGGCAGTGTGAAGAATCCATAGTAATGGGTTAGGGTGTGGGTACTCTAACTCCCAACGTAGAAGCTCTTTGGCTATGAGTGTACCTATGAGTATGTCTACTAAAAATGAACTGTTAGTGTAGACTCCTTCTAAAACGATGTGAAGTAGTAAAAGTGAGAAAATGATTTTAAGTAAAACATCGTTTTTAGATGCTAGTGAGTGAGAGAAAAAAGGTACCATACGTTGTGCCACAGAAAAAGTAAGTAAAAAGAGAAAAAGGTAGGTAGATATCTCTGTAGAGAGTCCTATAAGCGGTTGATAAAAAAGTTCACCTACTATAAAAAGAAGATGTGCAAGTACACCAAACTTCATAGCAAGAAGTATCCAGTAGATGTCGTGTTTGTCTTCCATGGTGGTTTTTTTGTAAATACTTTGAAGTATAAGCGTACCCATAAAATGTCCTATAAATGTCAGTACCATGCCTATGGCAGAGAAGATAGGACTTACGATACTTCCTAAAACAAACAGAGCAGAGCCAAGATAGTAGAGACTAAAAATGTTCATATACTTCTCTTTTTTTATGGCAGGAGTAGAGGAGAACCTTGGAAATGTTGTAAATAAAAAAGCAAAAAATGCAGGCGTAAAGAGTAGATAGGTGAGTCCATACGCATGAAAATTAGATGAGGAGATAGAGAGGTTCATCATCCCTTTGTAAGAGAGTAAAAAGATAAACATAATAACTATCGCGTTGATAAAAGCTAAAATGAAAAAGGGTTGATGGGGTTGAGAAAAGAAGTAGTGGTTATCAGCATCTTCTGAAAATTTCATATGCATAGTATGCCCTTGTTTTAATGTTTACAATCATAACAAAATTATAGGTAAGAGTTTCTTATGTATCATCATGCTACACTTCCTATATATCTTTTTTTCTTTTTAGGAATTAAACATGCCATACCTTGGATAGTAGCCACTGTCTTAGCCTTGGTACTCACAGTACTCAATAGCCACTGGGCATGGGTAATACCTCTGTATAAGAGTGACCTTTTGATACTTGTTACTTTAGATTATTTGGCTATCTCTTATTTTATCTTTATGCTTGAGAGGGAGAGACAAGGGTATGAGGAGAGTTTAAACTCTGCTAACAAAGACAAAGAAGTTCTCTTAAGAGAGGTACACCATAGAACTAAAAATAATATGCAAGTGATGATAGGACTACTTGATATGCAATCTTCAAGGCTTAATAATAGTGAATCTCAAAAGATTTTTGACTCGCATATTAACCGACTTAAAACCATGAGTCTTCTGCATAAACATCTCTCTAGTGGTGCAGATGATGCGACTGTTGATGTACGTCCTTACCTTGAAGAGATTATTGATAATATGGCAAAATTTACGCAGATACGTATAAAAAGAACCATAGAGACCGTGATGATGGAGATGAAAGGGAGTACCAATATGGGTCTTATCATTAATGAAGTACTTGCCAATGCAATAGAACATGCGTACCCTGATGGTTATGGGAGTCTAGCATACCACATTGAAATAAATTTAACAAAAAAAGATAAAGAGTGTTATTTGAGTATTCAAGATTATGGAAAAGGGTATGATAAGACGAAAAAGACGCAAACATTAGGACTTATGCTTATAGAAGACCTTGCGAAGTCACTCCCTAATGGTAAGATTAGTATCGATGCTAAGGAGGGGACACATATTATGATTTATTTTACTGCTTAGTATGTTTAAACTGATACATCAGAATAGAAGCTGCAACACCTACGTTAAAACTCTTTACACCCTCCATCATCTCAATAGTAACCACTTCATCACAGATGGCTAATACCTCTTGAGATAACCCAGAACCTTCATGCCCCATAAGTAGTACCCACTTGTCTGTAACTTTTACAGAGGCTAGAGGAGTAGAGTCAGAGGTAACTTCAGCAGCGTATACACGGTAACCATAAGATTTGAGTGTATGTATGGTTGCTACTATGTCATGATAAAGATGAACATCTAACATACTAACATGTCCCATGGAGACACGTAAAGCTCTTCGTGAGTAGGGGTGAGGACCATGATGAGGTACTACATAAGCATCTACACCCAGTGCAGCAGCAGAACGTGCGATAGAACCTATGTTTTGTGTAGAACTTATCTCATCTAGCATAATGATATGTTTACCTAGGCTATCTAAGGGGGTCTCTTTAGGGCGTATCCCATGCATCATCACGTTATGGTGTATCTTGTGACCTACAATATTTTGCATCTGCTCTTTGGTGGCTACATAAAGTATGGCACTCTTATGTAGTGCCACAAGTGCTTGATGTTTTTCATAGTACTCTTGTGTTGCAAGTATACTTTTAACTTCGATTTTCTCTTCAAGAAGTAAGTTTACTACTTTAGGACTGTCTGCAACAAAACTACCATCTGCTTTAAAAGCGTGTTCACGAAACTGATGGTAAATCTCTAACTCTTGAGCATTTATGTTATCTATGGGTATATAATTCATAAGGGTATTGTATCTTTTTGCTACAGAGATTTTGCTAATTTTAGAAGATTGTTTAGTAAGTGTTGTATATGTTTGAGTTTATGAAGTAGTAAAAGGGTACTACCAAGCCCAAAGGCTTTAGTAGTATGAGAGATTAAAACTTATAGTTTAATCCTACAGTAAATGCATCAACAACAACATCTGCTCCATCATCGCTATCGTCATAAAGTCTAGTATAATCTGTAAAGACAGCTATGTTTTCATTTACACTATAACTAGCACCTAGTCCCCATTGGAAACCACTTTCAGTCTCATCTTCTAATTCAACTTCACCATACCCAAGTAGAGCATAGAGGTTAAAGTTAGTGATAGGGTACATAGGTTTAATGTAAAGACCCATATTTGACAAGTCAGCATCTACATCAGTATCTGTAGTACCATTATCTACATTTAAATCACCAACAGTAGCACTGTATCTACCCTCTATAGCAAAATATGGGTTGATGTTATAACCAGCAAGTAGTGTATAAGCATTACCACTAATGTCAATCTCAGCTGGTCCACCTATCTCTTGTGCATTAACGTTCATATGAGAGTATGCAAGACCTAGATAAAAAGCACCCATTGATGGTACAACTGGAGCTTCAACTGTAGGTTCATCTATAACTGGATCTATTATAGGAGCTATATCTCCTCCTGCTATTGCAAATGTACTCATAGCTACAACTGCAACTAATGATAAATTAAATTTTTTCATTTCTTTCCTTTGTATTAAGTAGCTATATTGTATCTTAATATTCTTTAATGTTAAACTGAAGTTTTGATTTATTTATTTTTGTTACAATACATTTTAAATTATATCTATAATAGAGGAAAATAATGATAAAAAAAGTATTGTTAGGGTTATTGGTTGTAGGAACACTTCTTATGGCAGAGGTACAAAATGTATGGGTGACAAAAGATTTTTTAAAAAAAGAGATTAAAATTATCGATATACGTACTGTAGGTGAGTGGAAAGAGACAGGTATTGTTAAAGATGCCTATACGATTGTTTTCTTTGATGAAAAAGGTAAATTTGACATACCAAAGTTTTTAGAGAAGCTCAATAAAGTGGTAAAAAAAGATGAACAATTTGCACTTATATGTCGTACAGGAAGCCGTACAACTGAAGTATCTAAATTTCTCTCTAGTGAATTAGGATACAACGTTGTCAATCTAAAAGGTGGTATGATGAAGCTTATGAATGATGGGTATAGACCTGTAAAATATAAGCAGTAATCTCAAACTTGATTTAGATGGTATTTTACATAATTTGGAACATACCATCTCATAAAATTTGAGATGGTAATAATCTATATTTCCTTAGTCAACAATAAGAAAAAATGATTCAACTGCCCATACACCCTTTGTTGACAATGCTATCTGCATAGCTTCTTGGGCTTCTTGGGTACTTTTAACCTTGCCAAAAAGTCTTACAGCACCATCTTTGACATCAACATCTATTTTCATAGAATGAATATTTTCACTCATCAAAAATGCATACTTGATGGCAGCATGAATTCGTACATCAGCAATGGCATCTTTACTTTTTTCATAGCTTTCATTCACTGCTTTTTTAGTATATACATATTCATCTTTCACACCTTGCTTTACAACCTGTGGCAACGCTCTGGTTTTTTCAACAAGTTCATGACCTTTTGCTTTTGTTTTTTTCATTGCTTCATTAGCTAGAGTTTTAGCCTCTGCTGTTGTTTCCTTCATGCTTTCTGCCGACTCTTTTTTTAATGCGGCAGCATCATCTTTTGCTTTTTCTATCATTACCGCCGCTTTTGCCTTGGCATCTTCCATCATTTTTTCGGCTTTGACTTTGGCATCATGTACGATTGATTTTGCTTTTTGCTCGATTGTTGTACTCTGATTTTCCTCTGCAAAAAGTGCAGTGGTACCAAATACGCTCATGAGACCCACTGTCAATAATGTTGTTGTAATTATCTTTTTCATTATTATTTCTCCTCATCTTTCATAGACTTTTTTGCACCTTCAACCATACCCGTAAATGCACTTTTAGCTATTTTGACCATACGTTCAGAGAGTTCTTCTATCTCTTCTTTCGCATCCTCAAATGCCTCTTTAGCTTTCTCTTTTGCACTATAAACAGCTGCTTCACCCTTCTCTTTAAGGGTTTCAATTGCTTCTTCTGCTGCCTCTTTCGCTTTTTCCTTGATCTGTGATGTTTTTGTTTTCATTTCATCTATCTCTTTTATCACAGCTTCTCGTGCAGTATTATTAAGTTCATCCACTTTTTGGGAAATATCATCCAATGTTTCCATAAAAGCAGCATTAATCGCTTCCAAGTCTTCTTTGGTTTGAAGGATATCTTCTTCTGTAAACTCTTCTGTCTCTTCCCTTGCTTTCTCTATGCCTGCTTTTGCTTCTTTTATTTTGGAAAGTACTGCTTTTTTGGCACCTGCTATTGCACCTTTTGCAGTCTCTTCAATCTTATCATCAAGTTCTTGTGCTGCTTCTATGGCAGGCATAATAACTGATTTGGATACCTCTTTGATTTTTTGTGCACCTAATTGCACTTCAGAAAGAGCATTCTCCACTGCTTCTTGTGTAACATGTGAAACTTTTTCTTCAACCTCTTTACCCTCTTCGATGATAGTTTTTACACTTTGCTTAACCGTTGCTTCCATCAGTCCGAGCATATCGGCACTTTTAAGCTTGATGTCGGTTGCCGCTTCTTCTATGTGTTCTTTACTCTCATCTGCAAAAGCTGTTGCAGCTTCTTTTGCTCCGTCAAGTGCATCTTTTAGTTTTGCCGATAGCTCTGCTTTTTTCTCTGCAAGTTGATACTTGGTCTTAAGCATCTCTTTATCCATCGTTTCCATCGTTTCTTTTGTACTTTTCTTGATACCATCTACAACACCATTCACTGCTGCGTCAATATGTTCTTTGCTTTCACAGCCAGCATCTTTGAGCTCTTTTACCGCAATGGTCACAGACTCTTTGGCAATACTATTAATCTCAGTAACACCATCTTTGCTACTTTTAACCGCTTTGGAAACGGCATTTTCCATTACTGTTTTAATCTCTTCTGCAGTCATTCTGCCAGCTTCATTTACTTTTTTGATATCTTCAACTATCTCTTTTTTCATTGTGTCTAACATTTTATATCCTTTGTATAAGTATTTGGATTTAACCATCCAATAACCAAAGTATATATAATTTTAAAATCTTTGTCTGTTACCTAAGAGGCACAAAAGCTATTTTATACGATCATCTAAAATAACAGAGACCCATTTCCATTTTTGACTATACATACAAGCCATTTTCAGTATGATTGTCAGAGGGACAGAAAGAAACATTCCTACAGGCCCCAATACCCAGCCCCAAAAAACCATTGAGAGAAAAATAAAAAGTGCTGAAATGCCTACACCATTGGACAAAAGTCTGGGTTCAAGAAGATTACCAATAAGATTGTTCACAACAAGATACCCTATGGTAATAAAAACAGTATCCATAAAAGTCAGCTGAAGCAGTGATATCAATATGGCAGGAATAGCTGCCAATATTGAACCTATACTTGGAATATAATTCAACAAAAAAGCAATAAACCCAAACAATGAAGCATACTCAAGATCAAAAAAAGCAAGTATGCCATAAATAACAACCCCTGTCAGTGCAGAAGTAAGTGTTTTGATTGAAAAATATGTATTGATATTTTTAATAAAAGAGAGAACATTTGCTTTTGATTCTTCGGTTTTAAGAAGGAGAAATATTTTTTTTGTAAGCATCGACGATTCCAAAAAAAGAAACATCACAATAATAAGTGTCATGAAACCATTGGTCATGATATTGCCCATATTTTTTAAAAATCTTGCTGTATAGTCAATAATTTTCATAGGATCAAAAAAATCTATAATATGGTTTTTTTCCGGCGACAGACCAAATTTTTCAAGGAATGCTGTGATTTTAGGGATCAGTTCATAATATTTTTCCTGATAAACAGGGAGCTTGGCAACAAGTTCCTGCCCAGAACTGACAAGAAATGTGCCTACTATCACTACAATGAACAATGTAATGCCAAACACGACAACAGTTGTGATCAGATCCGGCATACCAAGCGAACGCAGTTTGTTTACCAGGGGGAGAAAGAGTAGAAACCAGAAAAATGCCATTAACAGTGGGACAATAATACTGCTGCCCGCTTTTAAGCCGGCAATGATGATGATCACATAAGCCAATGAAGCAAGGAGGGAGTTATTATAGGTATCTATTTTCATCATGCTACACTTTTTTTTTCAGATCAGGACGAATAAACCAAAATAGAACCAGTGAAAAAACAGCCCCCGATATATCGGAAAGCATATCTTCCTGTGCATCCCAAATATCACCTTGTGCTCCGAGGAACTCCACACCAGCTTTTCCACCATCAGCAACAGCATAAAGCCACTCGATAATCTCATAACCTGCAGCGACCGTACCGATGAAAAAAAGCCCAAAAAAGCTTGCAAGCACTGGAACAGCCCATTTCTTTCTTACTACCAATTCTGCTGCAGCAAAAGCATAAAAACCAACAATGAAGTGTCCAATACGGTCAAAATTATTTCTCTCAAAACCAAATAAATCCGTAACAAAATCAAAAGGGACATTGGCAAAAGTATAATGCCCTCCAACCGTATGCCAAAACATCCATAGTGCCATCATAGTATAGGAGTAGTTACTAAAACGGAACTTTTTAAAAGTAGTTGCCAAAATCAAAAATGTCATAACGATTGGAAAAACTTCCACGATCCAAACATCCCTATCTACAGGGTCTATACCCAACATAATAAATACTAGCAAAAACAAAGCCGCCAACATATGCGGATAGTATTGTATCAATTTCTTTTCCATCTTTTTCCTCTTTCTTTTAAACTTTTTTGGGTAGCCATTTTCCCTATCTCTATCATCTTGTACGCTTTGTCAAAATCGTACGATTCACAACTGTCTCTTGGGATATCAATAACGACATCAGGTTTATACTCGGCAATATCATGCTTCGTGATGATGCCTTGCGTCGCATCCAATGTTTGGCTAATCACAGTAAAAATATCTACTTCTTTTTTCTTTGGGGTATCTGTCCCTATCATTTTAGATGCTTCATTGTAGTATTTTAATACTTCGCTATATAGCTCATTTTGTTGTTCTTTATGCTCTTTTGATATTTGGACACTATAACTATTTGGTATATTTGCATTAAGATTGACTGCAATGGTTATATCGGTAGTATCTGATACAACGGGTTCCAGGGGTAACGGACTTAAAACACCACCGTCAACAAGAAGCATATTATTTTTTACAACAGGTGTAAAAATAGTTGGAATCGCAATAGAGGCTCTTATTGCATCGATCAATTTTCCTTTTTGAAACCATACCTTTTTTCTATTTTCTACATCCGAAGCAACTGCTGTATAGGGTATAGACAGATCCTCTATCTTCACGTCTCCAATTATTTCTCCAATTTTTGCATAGACTTTTTCTGCATCAATAATTCCCCCACTGTCAAAAGAGAAGCCAATCATTTCAAGCACTTCAAATGTATCAAGGTTCAATACCCACTTCTTGTACTCTTCTAGTTTCCCCGCAGCATAGAGTCCTCCTATGAGTGCCCCTATGGAAGAACCAGAAATAGATTTGATTTCATATCCATTTTTTTCCAGTATTTCAATAACACCAATATGTGCATACCCTCTTGCCCCACCGCTGCCAAGCACTAAAGAGACAGTTTTTTTACCTTTTGATAGTTTTTCAATTTGAGTATTTTTTTTGACATTTTCACTACTAGCAAATAGTGAAAATGTCAATAGAATAACTAATAGCAACTGTACAGTAAAACTCTTCATAATAATCTTATCCTTTGGTCAAAATGAAATATTATCTTTAGCTTTTTCAAGCAGTTTTTGCAAATTTCTTACAGAAAGTTTCCCTCGTGTAGAATCAATTATCCCCCTTTTTTTCAACTCCTGAATATTAAGGTTAACGACTTTTCGTACAGAACCGATCATTTGTGCCAATGCTTCATGAGAAAGGTCATTTATAAGTTTAACAGAATACTCTTTCTCCTGATTAGTGTTTTTATTATCCACATACTGCAAAATCAACCTTGCCAATCTTGTTATGGTATCATGAAGTGCCAAATTAGTAGCAGAATTTTCAAGCAGACGCATCCTGTCCCCCAGATAGGGCAAAAAGTTTTTATTGAATTCTGGATGAGTATCCAGCCAGTTTCGGGCAGTATCCATAGAAGTTTTTAACAATTTAAGTTCATCAATCACCTCAATGACAACTTCATGTTCCTCTCTATCAAGTAATGAAATAATATCAAAAGCATCTCCTCCTTGAAGAAGAAATATAATATATTCACGCCCTGTTTCAATATTAATCCGTGATATTTTAACCCTTCCGCTGATAATAACAAAAAAGGACTCTTTTGTTTGCCAAGAGTGCACAATACTCTTTTTTGGTAGTGTCATGGGAGTAAAATGCCCTAAAATTTCTTCCATCATCTCTGCATCAACACCATGAAACAAAGTAGTACCTTGTAAAACGTTTATGCTTGGCAGGTAATAGGGTGAATCTTTTCTCATACTCTCTCCTTGAGGTATTTTTTGGTAGTACTACCAAATTTTATTTTTTTATAGGACACTAAACTCTAGATCAAGTTTAAAGCCTCCAAAAACATCTATTTCTCTTTCTTGTCCCCTCAATATAGCTTATACACACGCTAAAAAAGTTTCCCAATCTTTCTAAATCCATACCAGTAAAGAATAACACCCAAAATCAATACTCCTCCAAAATATGGTAACAAGTCTATAAATTCAGTACCTCTAAAAAAGATACTCTCACACCCTTCTATATAGTAGCTTAAAGGAGTTATCGCTGATATATATTGAAGTAGAGGATGCATCGCATAGATTGGTGTCCATGCACCACTTAAAAATATTATAGGCATCATAATTACAATAGAGAGTTGCGATATTTGCATAATATTTTTTGAAACTGCTGCTATAAACAGACCGATACCCGCAGTTGTGGCAACATAAAAGAATGTAAGAATAAAGAAGTTTAAAAGGTTTCCGTTTATTGGAACGTCCAAGGATTGAAACAGAATTAATCCAACACTTATAGTAACACCAAGCATTATGATGATAATTTGAGAGAGTGATTTTGCTAAGATAATAATCTTAGGATTAACAGGCATCAAGAGCATAATATCCCAAGTACCACTCTCTTTCTCTTTTACAAAAGCGATAGCGGTTAAAATAGTTGTAAGCAGAGTAATAACAGATAAAAGTTCACTTACCCCCATAAAAAGTCCTGTATCGGCGTTTTGATTAAAAAGTTTGTGCATTTTAAGTGCAACGGGGAGTTTTAGGTTGTTGAACTTCATTAGAATATTTTGAATATATCCTATTGCCATTAAGCTTTGCGAAGCTGTAGTAGAATCTATGAGAATATTGATAGTTGGGTTTAAATTTTTATAATAATTTTTCTCAAACTGTTCATCAAAAATCATCCCAACCATAATATCTTTGTTATAAATTGCATCACTTAACTCTTTTTGTGATTTGTAAAATTTTGGAGTTTGAAACTCAGGGGAGTGCAGATTTGATAAAATCTTTTTACTCATTCCACCTGCACTTTTATCTACAACTCCAACTGCAACATTTTTTGCCTCTATCTCCATACCATTTGCTGCGACATAAACCTCGGCAGTAAAAAAATATATTACTAAAATAACCAAACCAAAAGAGCGAAAAAAACTTACTAACTCTTTTAACAATATAGTGAGAAATATCTTCACTTTATCTCCTTTTTAAGAAACAATAAACCTAACATAAAGAGTACAACTCCATAAGTAAACAGTATCAGTAGATAAGAAATATTTGTAGCTGATTTAAACCCTTGCCCAATTAAAAAAGTATCATAAATGATATGATTATAGTACATAACAGGGTAAATATGGGCAGTAATAAAAGCATCTCCACTCATAGAGCTAATTGGCATAATCATCCCAGAGTACATAAAAGCAGGAATAATAGTAAGCATGAGTGTAACAATCATAGCGATAATTTGAGATGATGCTAAGATAGATACCAGTAGTCCAAATCCAAGTGCTGTAAATACATACAGTTCACTCGCTAACCAAAATAGAAAGAAACTTCCACGAAATGGTAAATTAAAGAGATAGGAGGCGACTAAAAAGATTACAAATATAGCTATTGATACAAGAAAAAAGATTGCTGATAGTTTTGCTACTAAAAATTCCAACTTTGAAACAGAGGAGGAGTAAAAGTTAAAAATAGTTCCCTCCTCTTTCTCTCTTGCGATTATAAGCGCTGTTAAAATTGCTGGACTTATAAGCAGAACCATACCAATAAGTCCAGGGACTATCATCTCCTCATCTCTTAGGGCTTGATTGAAAAGATTTCTTGTATTTATATTTATTACCCCACTACTATCTATATGAAAATCACTTGCTAAATCCATAACTACACCTTGAATATAGTTACTCATTGTAGTTGCACGGGAGGGGAAAGAGGCATCTATAAAAACACCTATTTCAGTTTTTACCCCCTTAAGAGAGTTCTTTTCAAATGATGATGGGATGATAATAATAGCATCAATATTTGCCTTTTTCATCTCTCTTAGAGCATCTTTTTCACTCATATTCTTAACTGTTGTTGTGAAATATTTTGAGTGTTCAAATTTAAGTATCAATTTTCTTGATATTTGTGAATTATCATTATCAAGTATAAGTGTTCTTACACCTGTTACTTGCATTTTTATACCGTAACCAAAGAGTATTACAATTAAAAGTGGCATAAGATAAGGCATCATTATCATTTTTGTTCTTATTAGCTCTATCATCTCTTTTATAAAATAGGCTTTTACAATTCTTAATCTCATCTGAAATACTCCAAGAAAATCTCTTCAAAACTTTTTGCATCTGGAAATTTTTTATAAAAATTCTCAACTCTATCGTCAGCAATTTTTTCTCCATCTTTGAGCAGAACCACTCTATCACAAAATTCAGCTTCACTCATATAGTGTGTGGTAATCAGTATAGATATACCTCTTTTGTTTTTCAACTCTTTTAAAAGTTCCCAAAATTGAGCCCTAGCAATTGCATCGACTCCACTTGTAGGTTCATCAAGAAAGAGAACTTTTGGTTCGTGCAAAATAGAGACAGCTAAAGAAAACCTTTGGTTAATTCCTAGTGGCAGACTCTTTGGCATCTCATCTAAATATTTTTCAAATCCTAACTCTTTTGAATAATTGTCAATTAATTTTATAGCTTTTAAAGTCTCTATTTTATGAATAGAAGCAAAAAACATCATATTTTCTCTAACAGTCATATCATCATAAAGAGCAAAGTGTTGGCTCACATAGCCTATTTGAGATTTTAGCTTATTTCTATCATCACTATTTTTGATTTTTTTATCAAAAAGTTCTAACTCTCCACCATCAAGAGGAAGTAATCCTAAAAGCATTTTTATAAATGTAGTTTTTCCTGCTCCATTCGCCCCTAAAAGCCCTAGAATCTCACCACTTTTAAGTTCACAATCTACATCTCTATTTGCATAAAAATCACCAAATTTTTTAGTAATTTTAGTAGCTTTCATCACAACAACATTTTTATCTATACTCTCTTTAGATTTGGCAATTTGTAACTTTGGTAATAATCTATCTTTTTTTAAAGCATTCACAAAAAATAGTGATTCTAGTGTTGGTTTTTGATGTTGATTCTCTAAATTTTCCAAGCAGTATGTGGTGTCAGATATAGTAATATGTTTTTTATCTGTCTCTATTTTGTCATAAACAAAAGGTTTAATCTCTTCTATGAGTTGCTCTGAATTTCCTCTAGCGATAATCTCACCCTCATCAAAGAGCAAAATATTATCCATTTTTGAAGCTTCGCCCATATAGGCTGTGCTTATTATAGAGATAGTATTGAACTCTTTTGCACTCTGTTGTAAAATCTCCCAAAGTTCAATCCTACTTAATGGATCAACTCCAGTAGTTGGTTCATCCAAAATCAAAAGTTTAGGACGATGCAACATAGTACAAACAAGAGAGAGCTTTTGCATCATACCACCACTTAGATCACCAGCACGTCTCTCTAAAAACTTTTCAAGTCCCGCCATAGATAAAAGATGATTTTTGTACTCTAAAAACTCTCTGTCTATCTTTATATCTCTAATATCTGTAAAAAAATCTAAATGCTCTTTTATGGTTAAAGTTTTGTATAGAACAAGTCCTATCCCTTGAGGCATATATCCAATATCGTGCTTAACTTTTTGTGCCTCTTTGGGTGACTTATAACTAAACTCATTATAAAGTATCTCTCCATCAAACTTTATCACTCCAGCAATAGCGTTTAAGGCAGAACTTTTTCCAGCACCATCAGCTCCGATGAAACCTAAAATCTCTCCATCAGCTACTTTAAAACTTAAATTTTTTATAGCTAGCTTTTTTTTATGAGATACAGCCAAATCTTTTACTTCTAGCATAATTAAATCTCAGGAATTTCATCTAAAGAGTTTGGCAGTTTTGCTCCATCAATCCCAATAATTCCAATAGCAGGAATACCAAGCTTTAAAATTGGGTCATACTCAAGAGGCTTTAAACGAACAGCATAAACTCTTTGGATTCTATCACTTCTAACACTTACATCTTTTGGTGTAAACTCTGCTTTTTGAGCTATTTGAATCACTTTTGCTTTTATTGGTTTGTTTGGATTTGAATCTAAAAATATAACAGCTTTGTCGCCTATTTTTATTTTACCATTATTTATAGTGTCGATAAAGAGTTTAAGATAGTAAGATTTTGTATCACTT
>Ga0256838_1000606_pt1 | contig 20702 bp, 20 predicted proteins | sample 4571419metaG_FD_185978 | JGI IMG/M metagenome (GOLD analysis project Ga0256838, IMG submission 185978) | Hydrothermal vent microbial communities from Guaymas Basin, Mexico - 4571-419 | ecosystem: Environmental > Aquatic > Marine > Hydrothermal vents | place: Mexico: Guaymas Basin | collected...
AGCAGGTTGAAAAGGAGAACGAGAAGTTACAGTAAGAGTGAAAAGGCTTTAAGCTGTCATATAGCAATAGCTCTTACTTATGGAGGGAGGAGTCGTGTTAACTATAGCATCTTTTGAACGGAATTCCACGGCAGGCGGGCGCTTGCGGGGATGAATGGAGACGGTCTGAACCCGCCTGCGAAGTAAGGTATTTAAAAAGCGTGCGAACCTACAAAACCTGTAGCTCCGGTCGTAAACAGTTTGTTCTTTATGAGTGGTCTAACCTTCCTCGTCTTCCGTTACTATCCTGTTTCTGCCGGTTCTCTTTGCGATGTAGAGCCTCCTGTCGGCAATTCTTATAAGGTCTTCGAGTCTTATTAATTCCTCTATATCCCCCGGGTATTCCGCAATTCCTGCACTGAAGGTTACTGGATATCCGAAGCCGAAATTGACCTTTGCCAGTTTTTCCTTTATTCTCTCAACTGCCCGCAGTGCTTTGTCCTTTTGCGTATACGGGAAAATTATGAGGATTTCCTCTCCTCCGAACCTTATGGGAATATCCTCTTTCCTCAGTTCTGTCTTTATTATTTCTGCAATCCGTTTGAGTACTTTGTCCCCCATCTGGTGTCCGAAGGTATCGTTTATCTGTTTAAACCTGTCTATGTCAATCATCGCTACGGAAAGGGGAAGTTTTCTGCGCTTGTAGAGAGAAACGACTTTATCTTCCACAAACTTGTGAAGGTAGTTCCTGTTAAATAGTCCGGTGAGCGGGTCAAGAATTGCCATGTTCCTTATCTCTTCTGTAAGGCTTGCAACTTTAAGTGTCAGGTTTTCTATAAGCCTTGAAATATCTCTGAATTCGTCAAAAGAGAACTTTAATATCATCGAGTTCAGCGTTTCTTTGAGGTTTCCGTTTATGCTCCTGTCGTTTGTGATTAAGTTTTCCACTTTGCTTATCAGGAGTTCCATTCTGTTGAGTTCTCTGAGGATTTTTTTCCATATCCACGAAAGTATTAGAGTCATTATACCGGTTAATACAAAGCTTATGACCAGGTTTCCGATTAGCCAGTTCTTCGTGAACTCTTCCATTAAATCCTTTTTGAACAGGATTCCGAGGGTTCCTTCTCTTTCCGTTGGTATTACAAATTGTGTTGCAAGCTTTTCGTATAGAGGGATGCAGATCAGGTCTCCCTCCGGGAGTTCAAAAATTGTTTCTTTTTTTACGTTTTGACATTTTTTCAGGATATACTTCATTTCTTCTGGATAGAAAACTTCTTCCTTATCAAAAGCTACGTATAAGGCTTTTATACCGTTGACCTGTTCTTTTATTGCCTGAAGGTTGTGCTTTATGAAAAGGTCGTTCGGGTAAAGCTCAATAAGGTAGGTAATGTTTTTCTCTATTAAGTCTGATATATATTTAAGGTTGTTGTAGTAAAGTTTTTCTGCCCTTTTGGCCATTATATAGTTGTAGGCTAGAAATACCACGAAAAAGAGGACGAGCGCAAGTTCGATCCTGAACTGAAGGTACTTCTTCAGCCTCATGGGTTATCCCTAACAGGACAGGGCAGTATTTTTTCTTTCGGGTCTTTTCTTAATAGTCTTAATATAAGTTCGGAAAGTTTATCGTAATCTACGGATTGAATAAAATCCACATCGTACTGTTTTAGGTCGGGAAGACCGGTGATTAGGATTATGTCGTTTTTCTTGGAAAACTTGATGAGGTTTATTAAGTTTATGACTTTTAAGACATTTGGGTCCGGGAATATGTAGATATATTTAAATTTTTTTAACTTGTTGAAGAGTTCTTCTGGAGTTTTTTTGAATATTAAAACCGAAAAAGTTTTCTTGTCAAGATAAATTTTTGCGACCTTTGAGTGTCTTTTGCTTATCGGTACAGCAACTTTTTGCGGTTTTCTGTGAGTCTTCTTGAAGTATGCTTTGACGGTTCTTTTCGGAAGAGGGAAAATCCTTATACCGTAGACGTTCGGTTTATCAATTTTGAGTAGTTCCGGAAAAAGAATGAAAGTGTAGATAATTTTCCCGTCCTCAGGATTAAACTCCTTGAGGGCTTCAATTAGCTTGGGAGTTCCGAGTATTACTTTATTGTGGCACTTTTTTCCCTCTTCTACTCTGTATCCCCTTTTTTCAAGCAGTTTAACAATCTTACTTTTTAACTCCAGGGTGGGGGGAATGTTGTAACTGTCCAGAACGCAGACTGCTTCGCTTCCTAAAGCAGACCTGCCCAGTATTAGTGTTATGAAAATGGCTATTAAAAGGATACTTTTGTTCCTACCCATAGGGTCCTTTCTACTCCGGGTACTCCGTTTTCATAGCGGTATTTCCTGTTAAGCAGGTTGTCTAATCGGACTTCTACGGTAACTTTACGGTTGATGGAGTAAGCATAAAACAAGGAAAAAATAGCATATCCGGGCGTATTTTTCGAGATTCTTGAGACGGCTTTTGCAGTCAGGGTTACCTGGCTTTTTTCTCCTTTGTAAGTTACCGAATTTACCAGCTTCCATTTGGGGAAGCTGAAGAATTCGGAGCTGTTTAGCCCGTGTGTGGAAAACCGCCTGTTTACTCCCAAGTAAAGTTTAAATCTGTCGAATACAATTTTTTCTCCGTGAAGGAGAATTCCTGTTATCCTTACGGTGCCCCTGTAGTTTTCCCATTTCCTTGAAATACGGTTGAGAGGTTTCTTGTATATCAAATCTTTGAACCAGTTTGCATAAAAGGCTATTGAGCCGCTTTTCTCTTCGTCCTCGTACTCGAGGGACGGCATGAAGGAGTACAGCTTTTCAATTTTAAGGTTTGGATTCCCGGTTAGGATGTTGTTGTTCTTTATGTACAGCTCTTCAAAAGACGGAATTCTTGTAGCCCTTCCGGCGTTGAACTTTAGCCTTGTCGTGTTACTTAATTTGTATAGGTACGAGACTGAATAGCTTCCTGCACCTCCCACATCACTGGCTTCGTCGTACCTTGCGTTGAAGAGAATGGAGCTTCTGTCGAAGTTCAAGAAGTACTGGAAGTAGGGAGACTTTACGATTCTGCTTTTCTTGTTTAGGATTTTTTCCGAAGGAGGAAGCTCCGAATAGGGCCTGGTCTTTATCGATTTGGGATCTGGACAGGCAAGCGAGGACGGGATGAAGTTTGCAGACAATTTTGTCTTATACATGTTGGCCTGTTCCACTTCAAACCCTAAAGAGAGCTTTCCGTATTCCGTATTGAAACTGGTGAAAAGATCGACTCCCGGATTTTTTACATACCTTTTCTCAACGGCGTAGAGACCTTCGGGGGATACGGACTGACAAAGATTTATATCTTTGGGACAGATGTCGTAACCTCTTTTTATGTAGAACCAGTTGTAGTGGACGCTGGCGTTAAAGAATAGAGAGTTCAATTTTTTCTTGATGCCTATCCTGTTAATGTAGGCAATTCTATCGACGTAGGATCGTTTCGGATCGGCAAGGAATGAAATAGAAACGGGGAAGCTGTTATCCCTGTTAATGCCGTAGGAGTTAAAGTACAGTCCCGATTTGTTTTCCAGCTTAAAGTAGTAAGTAAAGTGTTTAAAGTAACTCGAGTAGCTTGAAGTTCTTCCCAGCACGTCGGTATAGCTTCTGTGGGGAGAACGGTCTTCTCTGTAAGAGAGGGAAAAAAGCCCTTTGATACCTTCTTTGTTAAAAGCTGTGTAGAAAGCCGTGTCGCTGTCACCGCCCGTGCTGACGGCAGTTCTGAACTCCCTTTTTCCTTTATCTGCATTGACTGTTACAATGTTTATAACGGCCAGGACTGAGTTAAATCCGTAAAGGGAGGCCATTGGGCCGTAAATGATTTCCACCCTCTCCGCATTTGCAAGGCTTATGTTGTTGTTGGAGCTGAAGGATGAACCGTTTGATGGGTCTGTGATGGTCATTCCGTCAATGAGAACCTGAACCTTTTCCGAGAAGTAACTCTGCCTTACTCCGAGGGCGCCTACGGCCTTCAGGCCAATATAGCTTTTCCAGACGTAGAATTCGGGGAGTTTTTCAAAAAGGTCGAATAGGTTTTTAACTCCCCACTCTTCAAGCTGTTTTTTTGTTATTACTTTCATATACCTGGGAATTTTCTCATAGGAGACTTTTTCTCTGGTTGCGGATATTATCTCAAGTTCCTTGCTTGCTATGAGGAAAGAGTAGGTAGTCTGAGGAAAGGCTGCCTTCGACATCAGCAGTAAGGAGATTGCTGCAAGGGCAGTTCGCTTCAACTTTCCTCCAAAGCCCTTTTAAGGTTTTTTGCCATAAGCTCAACTTCACCGTCAAATACCGTTCTCATATCCAGTAAGTAAACTCCATCCTTGATTCTGCCGACAACGGGTGTTTCCATACTTCTCATTTTACAGTCAAGTTGAGAAATTGAAAAGCCCTTGGGCTTGACGGCAACGCAGTAGGTCGGAAGTTTCTGAAGGGGGAGCGCACCTCCTCCGACTTCTGATTCGTCTTTCTTTATACATATTTCGGCTTTTTCTGTTTTTCCCGTGAGTTTCAGTAACTTTTCCGCTCTTCTCTTTATCTCTTCCATCGGCTGTGAAAGGAGCTTCCAGACCGGAACTTCCTTGAGGGCTTTATCGGTATCCAGGTAAAGTCTGAGAGTTGCTTCAAGAACGGCAAGGGTCATTTTGTCTATTCTTAGTGCCCTGTTCAGCGGGTGTTTTTTTATTTTCTCTACGAGTTCTTTCTTTCCGAGGATTATTCCCGCCTGAGCTCCTCCGAGTAGCTTGTCTCCGCTGAAGGAAACTATGTCAACCCCGCTTTTTAGAACTTCCTGAACGGTGGGTTCGTATGAAAGCCCTATCTTCCTGACATCTATGAAACTTCCGCTTCCCAGATCTTCGTAAACGGGTATTCCGTATTTCTTTCCAAGCTCTACCAGCTCTTTTCTGTCGACCGAGTGGGTAAAACCGAGAATTTTATAGTTGCTCGTGTGGACTTTCATGAGGAGGGCGGTTTCCTCTGTGATTGCCTCTTCGTAGTCCTTCAAGTGGGTTTTGTTTGTAGTCCCCACTTCTTTCAAAATGGCTCCGCTTTGCGCCATAACGTCGGGTATCCTGAAGGAACCTCCTATCTCTATCAGTTCTCCCCTCGAGATTATCACTTCCTTTCCTTTTGCGAGGGCTGATAGGACGAGGAGAACGGCACCGGCATTGTTGTTGACGACGCAGACGTCCTCTGCACCTGTAAGTTCCTTCAGTATCCACTCAAGGTTCCTGTACCTTAATCCTCTCTTTCCTTCTTTAAGGTCGTATTCCAGGTTTGAGTATCCGGTTATTATCTCTTTCAGGTGATCTGCTACCTTTTCCGAAATCGGCGCCCTGCCGAGGTTTGTGTGGAGGACTACTCCCGTTGCGTTTATTACCCTGTGGAGGCGGGGTTTTGTAAGCTTCCTTAGATTTTCCTTTACCTTTTCTTTAACGGTGCTGTTGTCTAACTCTTTAAACTTTCCGGAAGTTATTCCCTCTCTGATTTCTTTGAGGGCTTCGTTGACTGCTTTTTTTAGGAAAAAAATGGGGTTGTCTCCTAACAGTTCCTTCAGCTCCGGGTCGTTCAGGAGTTTGTCCACTTTTGGTATTTTCCTCAGAAGCTCCTTCAAGTTAGACTCCTTAAGAAGGAACTAAGTCCCATTATTGATATTTGGGCAATTACTTCGGGAAGCAGTCCGAAGATGACTATTGCCGCTGTCGAAACTATGGTGGCAACGTACTCACCTGCTCCCGGAATAAACTTCTCTCCCGTTCCTTCTTTCATGAATATGTAAACGACAGGTTTGAGGTAGAAGTACAGGGATATCAAGCTTGCGATGAGCACCGACACGGCCAGGAGGACTTCCCCGGACTTAACCAGCGCCAGTAGAATATAGAACTTACCCCAGAATCCCACGAGTGGCGGTATGCCGGCCAGCGACATAAATATAGCTACTGCCGATAGGGAAAGGAGGGGATTTTTCGAGTAAAGGCCTTTCCAGCTTTCTATTTCCTCTCCTTTGATTCCGTTTGCCGAAAGGATGGTGATAAGTCCGAAGGCCGCAACTGTCATAAAGGTATATGCAAACAGATAGAAAACTACAGAGAAGACTGTTAACGCAGGCGAAGAGAGGAAGGTCGCAATTATAATTCCCGTGTGGGAGATTGCAGAGTAGGCTAGCATTCTCTTAACGTTTCTTTGGTTGAGGGCGAGAAGCGCTCCCGAAAACATTGAAATTACTGCAATGACTCCGAGCGCCTTTTCCCATTCTGCCTGGAAATGGTAGAAAATCGGAATGAAGAGTTTGATAAAAGCCGCAAAAGCGGCAACCTTAACTGCTGAGCCCATAAGCAGGGTTACGGGTGTTGGGGCACCCTCGTAAGCGTCAGGCATCCAACCGTGGAAGGGAACAGCTCCGGTCTTAAACAGAAATCCCGCCGCTATTAGTCCTGCTGCCAAGAGAAGGGGAAGAGGACTTAATTTTTCTGCAGCCTGTGCAATCTCTCCGTAGAGTGTTGTCCCCGTAAGTCCGTACAGAACGGCCATTCCGTAAACGAGCAGAGCAGCTCCTACGGAGCCTGTTATGAAATACTTTAAAGCTCCTTCTTTTCCCCTGTAATCACCCTTAAATAGAGACATGAGGATGTAGGTAGAGATGGAGGCCACTTCTAAGGAGACGAAGAGGGTTGACAGCTCGGAGCTTCCGGCAAGAAGCATAGCCCCGACGAGGACGAAAAGGAGTGTGTAGTAGAACTCTCCTATGTAGGAGATTTTTTTCCTTTCAATAAAGTCGTGGCTGACCAGGACGGTAAAAAGGCCGGAGAAAAGGACGAGAATGTCGATTATGCCCGTGAAAGCTTCTTTTGTGATGAATCCGTTAAAAGCCTTCTGCGGTATAGGTGAAATTTTTGAAAGGGTTAAAATTATCGCAACTCCTACTGCAACGGAGGAGATGACCGAAAACAGTTTGTTCTTAAAACGCTTCGGTGTTATTAAGTCCAGTAATATCATAAAGACTGCAATGCCGGTAAGCAGAATTTCGGGAGAGAGAAGCCCTACGTTCAGTTCCATGTTAGACTCCTGCCACTTTTAGTATTTCTCCTACGTATGAGTGGAGGTACTTCATTACAAACTCGGGGTTGAATCCCCACCATACTACAAGAACGGCCAGCAGTCCCAGGCTGAGAAGTTCCCTCGTATCGGCGTCCTTAAAGGAGAAAACCTTCGGATTTAAGAAGAATACGTTTCTATACATATACAGCATGTAAGCTGCCCCGAAGATTACACCGAGTGCCATTAAAGTTCCCGTAACGCCGGATGCTTTAAATCCTCCCAGTATCGTTAGAAATTCTCCGACGAAGGAACTTGTTCCCGGTAATCCCACGGATGCCATCGTGAAGACCATTGCGAGGGTGGCGAGCTTTGGGGCAAGCTCCGCGAGTCCTCCCATTTTTGAGACTTGCCTGGTGTGAATCCTTTCATATATAGCTCCTACGATGAAGAAAAGAGCAGCGCTGACAAGGCCGTGATTAAGCATCTGGAATATTGCACCTTCTATTCCCTGAGGATTAAGGGAAAATAGCCCGATCATCACGAATCCCATATGAGAGACGGAGCTGTAAGCAACTATTTTCTTAACGTCCTCCTGGACCAGTGCGATTAAGGCGGTATAGATTATTGCAACGACTCCGAGTGCAAATATTACCGGGGCGTAAGCCTTGTAGGCATCGGGGAAAAGCGGAAGGGAGAACCTTAGAAATCCGTAAGTTCCCATTTTCAGCAGGACTCCGGCGAGTATAACGCTTCCGGGAGTTGGTGCTTCGACGTGGGCATCGGGAAGCCACGTGTGGAACGGGAATACCGGAACCTTGACTGCGAAAGCAATGAAGAAAGCCCAGAACAGCCATTTCTGCAGATCAAGGGGGAGCTTGAGCTGAGAAAGCTTCGTAATGTCAAAAGTGTAGTCTCCTGTAAGGTTTCCGTAAATTACTACAAGAACAATCATACCGATGAGAAGGAAGATGCTACCCGCAAAGGTATAGATGAAGAACTTCAAGGCCGAGTATATCCGCCTTTCTCCTCCCCAGATTCCTATTATCAGGGCCATCGGTATGAGCATTGCTTCCCAGAAAATGTAGAAGAGGAGCATGTCAAGGGAGATAAAGACTCCGACCATTGCCGTTTCTAATAGGAGAAGGAGCGCGTAAAAGAGCTTCCTCCTTTCCTCTATGTAGTTCCAGGCGGAGGCAACGGCTATGAAGGTTAGAAGAGTTGTCATTATGAGCATTATGAGGCTCAGTCCGTCCACTCCCACGTGGTACCTTATTGAGAGGCTGGGAAGCCAGTCTCCGTAGTCGATGAACTGAAATCCCGTTTTGCCTGTTTGGAACTTGAGGGCTACCAGAAGGCTGATAACAAGGGTTGCTCCGGTTGTTAGTAGGGCTATCAACCTTGCCCTTTCCTCGCTCCTGCAGACGGCTATCAGCAGCGCTCCGAGAAGCGGTAACAGAAGGATTGCACTTAACATTTACCTACTCCTTAAAAGAGTAAGAGTATGATAAGGATTATTGCCGTTCCTGCTACCATGTATGCGACGTAGGTATTTACAACTCCTGTTTGCGTCATTCTTAGGATTTCACCCGACCATTTTGTAAGTTGGGCGGTGCCGTTAACTATTCCGTCTATCACGTACCTGTCCAGCAAGCTCGCCAGCCTTCCGAGGCCGAAGCCGACTCCTCTTACGAAGAGGAGGTTGTAGAGTTCATCGAAGTAGTACTTGTTGTAAATAAGAGTGTAGATGGGTTTTATCACGGGATTTTCTGTTATTGACTCGGGATCGATTTTGCGGGCAAAGTAGACCATTGCCGAAATTAATAGTCCGAGCAGTGCGAGAGATACGGTAATTGTTACCAAGATAAGTTCGGTGGAGTGCGGAAGTTCCTCTACGTGATTCGGGATTGCCTGTTTGAGGAATTCTTCAAACCACTCCCCAAGGAAGCCTGCTACTACCGAGGGGATTGACAGGACTATTAACGGCAACGTCATTACGGTCGGAGATTCGTGGAGGTGTTTCATTTCCCTTGTTTCAAACCTTTCCTTTCCGAAGAATACGAGGAATATGAGTCTTCCCATGTATAGGGCAGTGAGAAATGCTCCGGCAGTGAGGAAGAACCAGAATCCCGTGTGGCCGTTTGAAAAGGTGGCAGATATGATTCTGTCCTTGCTGAAAAATCCGGCGAGGGGCGGAATACCTATGAGTGCCAGGGAGCCGATTATGAATGTAGCCGTTGTTATGGGCATGTACTTTCCGAGTCCTCCCATTTTCCTTATATCCTGTTCGCCTTCCATTGCGTGAATGACGCTTCCCGAACCGAGGAAGAGGAGAGCTTTAAAGAAGGCGTGGGTGAACAGGTGGAACATTGCATAGATGTAAGCTCCCACTCCCAGGGCTGCGAACATATATCCGAGCTGGGATAGGGTTGAGTAAGCCAGAACCCTTTTTATGTCGAACTGAGTAAGGCCTACTGTTGCCGCCCCGAAGGCCGTTACCGTTCCGATTATTCCGACAATTGGAAGGACATTTCCTCCGTCGTATATAGGAAAGCACCTTGCAATCATAAATACACCTGCTGCAACCATAGTTGCAGCGTGAATCAGGGCAGAAATCGGGGTTGGACCTTCCATTGCGTCAGCAAGCCAGGTGTGGAGCGGTACCTGGGCAGACTTTCCTACAGCCCCGCCGAGCAGGAGGAGTCCTATCAGTGAAAGGGTGGCTTTTGATGCGCTGTTTACTGAAGAGAATACTTCGTGGAAGTCAAGAGTTCCGAAAGTCCAGAATATGATTATAAGCCCCAGTATGAACAGGAAGTCTCCTACCCTGTTGAGTAAGAAAGCTTTTATTGCCGCATCGGCCGCCCTTTTCCTCCTGAACCAGAAACCGATTAAGAGGTACGAGGAGAGTCCGACGGCTTCCCATCCGAAGAAGAGCTGGAGAAAGTTTGGGGCGGCAACGAGGGCGAGCATAGAAAAGGTAAAAAGTCCGAGGTAAGCGAAAAACCTGTCGTATCCGGGATCACCGTGCATGTAGCCTATAGAGTATATGTGAACGAGGAATGATATAAACGTTACTACGAAGAACATAACTGCAGTTAGCTGATCTACGTATGCACCGAACTGTGCTGACAGACCACCGGATGTGAACCAGTCGAACCAGGTTTCGCTGAAAGTTCTGTTTCCGATTTTAAGGAGTGTGACTGTCGATAGGATGAGGGAAATTCCTACCGCTGTAACTCCGAAGTAGTGGGAGCGTTGTCTGAAGGAGTTTATTCTGAAAAAGCTTACCGCTCCGCAGAGCAGAAACGAAATGAGAGGCAAAAATGTTATCCAGAAAGCCACTCCCATTCTACCACCTCAGGGTTCTAAAGTCTTCTGTGTTTATACTTCTTTTCATCCTGTAAATTGCAACGACGATTGCCAGTCCTACGGCCGCCTCTGCTGCTGCTACCGCAAGCACGAAGAATACAAAGAGTTCCCCGTAGTAGTTTCCGTGAAGTTTTGAGAACCCCACGAGGAGAACGTTTGCGCTATTAAGTATCAGCTCAAGACCGAAGAAAAGGCTTATAACGTTCCTCCTGGCTACGATGCCGAAAAGCCCGATGGCCAGAAGCAAACCGCTCAGTAGAAAGAGACTGAAAGGAGTCATTCCTCCCTCCTTGCAATCGCTACTGCTCCTATTGTTGCAACCAGTAGGAGGATTGAAACAATTTCAAAGGGCAGCAGGTATTTGAAGAAAAGGGGCAGTGCAAGCTCTTTTGCTCCCGAAACGGCAGGCTTTACTTTGCCGGCTATTTTGGAAGCTTCTAAGAGCAGCAGAATCATTAGTAATATAGATAGAAAAGCCCCCGCTGCTGCGGAGCTTCCCCTTACTTTTTCCTCTGCTATCTTCTTTACATCCATTGTTAGAAGGGCGAAGAGGTAAAGAACGATTATTGCTCCTCCGTAAACTATTACCTGAATAATGCCTACAAACTCCGCTCCGACTGTGAAGTAAACGGCCCCCAGCGAAATGAAAGACCCGAGGAGGGCTACTCCTCCCTTTATGACGTTCTTCGAAGTTACGGAAAGCAATGCAAGTACGGCGCTTATAACCCCGAACAGGTAAAAAAGGATTTCCTTCATTTTTCCCTCTCCTTTCTCTGGTAGTACCTTCCCAGCTCCAGAAGGTCTTCCTTGTGGAGGATGAGCTTATCGGGGGAGTACTTTGAGAATTCGTAAATGTCCGTCATAACTATTGCGTCCCTCGGACAGGCCTCAACGCAAAGGCCACAAAAAAGGCACCTGGTTAAGTCTACTGTAAAGTCAACAAGCTCTTTTTTACCGTCCTTTCCCTCAGTCATTTCCATGTCTATAACGTTGCTCGGACACATTTCGGCGCAAAGGTAGCAGGCTTCGCACCTGTAAGAGCCGTCAGGGTTAAGCTTTAGCGCATGGATTCCTCTAAACCTTTTTCTCGGTTCAACCTTCTCAAAGGGGTAGTGAACGGTGACCGTAGGCTTTAGCATCGTTTTCAGGGTCACCTTCATCCCTTTAAGAAGATCGAGGAATGCCACTTTTTTTAAAAGCTCCATTTTTCCCCCTTATCCGACAAGAAGGGCCTCTCCTGCTGCTATCAGCAGGTTAAGTATTGATAAAGGAAGGAAAACTTTCCACATGATAGACAGCATCTGGTCAAACCTGTATCTGGGGAACGTTGCCCTCAGCCAGAAAGCAAGGAAAATGAAGAATGATGCCTTCAGAAGGTGATAAATGACTCCGAGAATCGGAAACTTTTCGGCAAACGGTCCACTCCATCCGCCGAAAAACAGTGCTGTTATCACCAGTGATAGAACGATTATGTTTATGTACTCTCCGAAGAAGAAAGCAGCAAACCTCATTCCGGAGTACTCTGTGTGGAAACCACCAACTAGCTCACTTTCACCCTCGGGAAGGTCAAAGGGAGGTCTATTTATCTCGGCAATCATCATAACTAAAAAGATTAAAAAGGCTATAGGCTGATAGAGAATTCCCCAGCCGTGTTGCTGTTGCCACTTGATTATTTCGTTAAAGTCAAAAGAACCGAAGAGGATAACTACAGCCATAAGGGCAAATCCCATCGGGAGTTCGAAACCGAGTACTTGGGCGGCAGCCCTCATTCCTGCCAGAAATGAGTATTTGTCGTTGGAGGAGTATCCTGCAAGAAAGAGAGCGTATATGGAAATTGCGCTCATTGCCATTACAAAGAGAAGTCCCGATTTCATAGGGACTGCATTGATAAAGCCTATCGGAACAACAGATGCTGCGAGTAGGGCGGCAAAAACACTGAAAGAGGGAGCGATTATAAAGAGGAATTTGTCTGCCCCTTTGGGAACTACATCTTCTTTGAAAATGAGTTTCACCGCATCGGCGATGGGTTGAAGTATTCCGTGAGGTCCTACTACCATTGGGCCCGGCCTCTGCTGCATGTGTCCAAGGACTTTTCTTTCGAGGTAAGTGATCGGCGGAACCGCAACTAACATCAGAACAACTATAAATAGAAGGCTCAGGAAATTCTCCGTCACTTCTTGGGCCCTCCCCAGATAAAGCAGGTTGTATCAACAAACTTTTTGTTCATCTCTTTAAGCCTTTCGGCTATGATCTTTGAAATTTCCTCTAAAAGCTTGATTGCAAGCTGAGGATCTTCCTTCTTCAGTTTCTCGTAGTCCTCTTTGGTCAGTATGAGGGCATGGGTTTCTTTTAGGGCTACACCTTTTGATGAATGGAGTCTGCTGCTGAAGAAAGATAGTTCTCCGAGAGGTGTCCCCTCTTCGCTTACGGCAACTTTTACGGGTTTGCCGAACGGGTCGGGCCTGTAGAGGCCGACTCTCCCCTTAACTATGAAGAATATCTTATCTCCGGGATCTCCCTCTTCGAAGAGGACTTCGTCTTTTTCGAAAACTTGGTAATCTAAATACCTTGAGATTTCCTGCAGTTCTTTTTCCGTGAAGTTCTCAAAGAGGGGAAATTCCTTTGCAAGCTCGACCTTTACCATTACTCCTCCGCGATTCTGCACTTAAAGTTTGATGTGAACGGAAACTTTACTAAACCTTTTAAGTCCCTTGTTACTCGTTCTACTCTCAGGACGGCAGTTCCCGGAATTAGAGAGTCATTTTCTACAACACTTATTGGAAGTTCTCCGTGTTCGCCTTTTAAGGTAACAATTTTTCTTCCTTTTGCATCTTCAGGATGGAGGTGAAGTTCCCTTCTACCGGCAACTTTTGCAACGTTTCCTGAGTAATAGCTTACGGAGTTCCATCCAGTCCTGTTTACGAGGAGCGTAAAGTAAATTTCTCCTTTTTCTCCCGATAGTATGCTCTCTCCGGGCTTTTTCTTTATTTTCAACTCTCTTTTTTCTCTACTCCCTTCCCTGTAAGGAAGCTGAGAAATTATCTCTGTTAGCTGATATTTGGGAACTACTGCCCTTTTTAAATCGAGGGTTCTTTCTATTCCTTCAACTTTTCCTTCTTTCTCTACACCTGTCTCAATGGGGATTACCAGGTCAGCTTTTGCTATGTCGTGGGTGTAGAAGGGAGTGAATACAACAGTGAACTCGGCTTTGGGGAGTTCTATTCCGGGGAAATCCCTCTCAAGTTCCGTGTTTACGAGAACGTTGACTGAGCCTTTGAGTTTTTCCGGCGGCTTTAAGTCGAAGAGCTTCGTTACTCCTATAGAGTTTGCTTTTGGAGGAATAACTGTTATCGTTGCATTTCCCATTCTATCGGCAAGGTAAGCAACGGTTTGAGATATTTCCTTAATGTCAGGACTGAAGAGGGTTGTTCCTCCTATTATAAATGCAACTTTCTTATTTCTCAGGGCTTTTGCCGCCGAGTCAATCTTCCTATCTCCAGACGAGTAATACAGGTCTATCGTTCCCATTATGAAGTGCTTTAACAGGTCTATTACTTCTTCGGGGGAAACTATAAGTGAAGAAAACGCCACCGCGTCGAGCTTTGAGGGGTAGCTTCCGACCCTTATCAGCCTCTTTCCCTTTTGAATGACAAGGAGTCTCAGGAGCGTTGCAATTACGGGATTAACTTCTTCTATGAAGTCTCCGATAACGAATACTACATCGGATTTTTCGGTTGAAGAGAATGAAGCTGTTCTCCGTTCACCGGTTATCGACGCGATACCTTCAACGGCTAAGGAGAACGTAAGGGCGTCGGAAGTGACGTTGGTATTACCGAAGACTGCAGACAGTTTGGAGAGTTCCTCGTTTGTTAGAGAGCTTTCCAGGAACAGGTTAATTTCTTTTCCTTCTATTTTTTCTTTTAGGATTCTGAGGGCTTCTTCAAGGGATATTTCTTTAAGTTCTTCTCCTTTTTTGAGAAGCGGTTTTTTCAGCCTTTTATCCGAGTAGACGATGTCCCATCCCCATTTTCCTCTGACACAGAGATATCCTCTGTTGTGGCCGTTGTTAATTCCGATTCTTCCGACGACTCTCTTTACTTTTCCGTGGTACGTATCTACTTCCATTTTGCAGCCGCTTCCGCAGAGGGTGCACGTTGTCCAGGTTTTTTCCATTCTCCACGGTCTATCCTTGTACTTAAACGCCCTGTCGAGGAGCGAACCTACCGGACAGACGTCTATACAGCTTCCGCAGTGTTCACATCCTCCTTCAAGGAAGTCTCCGTTAAACGGAGAGATGTAAGCTTTGTATCCCCTATTGAAGATTCCGAGGACTCGGTTTCCCATGTTCTCACCGCACATCCTTATGCAGCGGCGGCAGAGTATGCAACGGTCGTTGTCAATCTCTATTAGCGGTCCTTGGATTACTATGTCTTTTTCCCTTCTCGGTTCTCTGTATCTGCTTTTCTTGGGGCCGTATCTGAATCCGACCATCTGGAGTTCGCACTCTCCTGCTTTGTCGCAGATGGGGCATTCGAGGGTATGGTTGTTTAGGATCAGTTCTATTACTCCGGCCCTTGCCTTTTTGACTCTTTCCGTGTTCGTTTTTACTACCATGTCGGGCATGGCCCTGAGAGTACAGGCTGTTGCAAGTCTCGGCGCCCCCTCTACTTCGACCAGGCATACGCGGCAGGCGCCTTCGGGGCGGAGTTCCTTGTGGTAGCAGAATACGGGAATAACTATTCCGTTTCTCTCGGCAACTTCTAAAACGGTCTCTCCCGGATAGGCTTCGCACTCCTTTCCGTCTATGATTATTTTGAAGCTCTCCATACTAAACGCTCCTGAAAGGACATCTTCCGGACTTTACGTGATTCAGGTATTCTTCCCTGAACTTCCTTACCGTAGAAGCAACGGGATTGTGGGCTGCCATTCCGAGCCCGCAGAAGGAGTTTTCCATAGTTTCAGAAATTGAGAGAATGATCTCAAGATCTTCTTCCCTTCCGCTTCCGTTTTCTATTCTCCTTAAAATTCTTACCAGCCAGTCTGTTCCTTCCCTACAGGGAGTACACTTTCCGCAGGATTCGTGGCGGAAGAACTCTATGAGCCTCAAAGCTGCTTTCACGATGCAGTCGGTTTCGTCGAGCACCATTATGGCTCCGGAGCCCAGCATTGTTCCTGCCTTTGCGAGGGAGGGGAAATCCATGGGAACGCTGATTTCGTCGGGGGTGAGGACGGAGCTGGAAGCTCCTCCGGGGAAAACTGCTTTAAGCTTCCTATCGTTCACTATTCCGCCTGCGTGTTCAAAAATTATCTCTTCTAAAGGAGTTCCCATCGGTAGCTCGTAAACTCCCGGCCTTTTGACTTTCCCGCTTACGGGGAAAAGTTTTGGTCCGGGACAGTCCGGAGAGCCTATTTGGGAGTACCACTTACCCCCTCTCTCTATTATCACGGGTATGTTGGCAAGCGTTTCGACGTTGTTGACTACCGTTGGTTTCCAGAGATATCCGGCGTTAACCGGGAAAGGCGGCTTTATTCTTGGTTCTCCCCTTTTTCCTTCAAGGGATTCGATCAGGGCTGTTTCCTCTCCGCAGATGTAAGCTCCCGCTCCGCTGTGGACGTGAAGGTCAAAGGAGAAGTCAGTTCCCAGGATATTTTCGCCGAGGAATCCTTTTTCATAAGCTTCGGCTATTGCTCTTTCGAGAATTTTCTTTCCGATGGGATATTCGCCTCTCAGGTAGATGTATCCGTAGCGGCATCCTGTGGCATATGCACCTATTATCATTCCCTCTATCATTGCGTGGGGGTCTTTTTCAATAATGACTCTGTCCTTAAATGTGCAGGGTTCTCCCTCGTCTGCGTTGCAGACAAAGAATTTCGGTTCCTTTATGTCCTGAGAGGCGAATTCCCATTTCATTCCGGTGGGGAAGCCGGCTCCTCCCCTTCCCCTTAAGCCGGAAATTTTCACCTCTTCTATAACGTCATCGGGGGACATCTCTTTTAAAACTTTTCTAAGGGATTGGTATCCTCCGCTCTTCATGTAAACTTCAATCTTGTGGGAGTTTTCCTTCTCTACGTTCCTGAGGAGTATTTTCTCCATCTTAGCCCTTCCAGCCGAACTTCTTGAGGATTTTCGGAACATCCTCGACTTTAACTTTTGAAAACCTTTCCTCGTTAACCGTTACTGCAGGAGCGCCGTCGCAGAGTCCCATGCACTCGTAGCTCTCAACGGTGAACATGCCGTCGGGAGTGGTTTCTCCGGGACTTATGCCCAAGAGTCTGCAGAACTCTTTAAGTATTTCTTCGCCTCCATTTAGCATGCAGGAGAGGTTTGTGCAGACCCTTATTACAAAGTTTCCTTTCCTTTCCGTATGGAACATCGCGTAGAACCTTGCAACTTCCTCTACTTCAACAAGCGGAATTTCAAGCTCTTCCGCTATGATTTTTATCATTTCACTGTTAATCTGAGGAAAGTTCTTCTCTGCTATCCAGAGGGCTGGTAAAAGGTAGGATTTTCTTGAAGGGTACTTCCCGCTGTTCTTTAACTTTTTGACTTCTAGCCTGAATTCTTCCAGCGTCATCTGTCTACTTCTCCCATAAGGGGGTCAAGGCTCCCGATTATAGAGATTACATCAGCGACGTAGTGATCTTTGAGGAGTTCGGGTAGTATGGCTATGTTTATAAGAGAAGGGGGCCTTATCCTAAGCCTGTAGGGTTTGTTTGTGCCGTCGCTTACTATGTAGTAACCGAGCTCTCCCCTTGGCCCCTCGACTGCGGCATAGACCTCGCCGGGCGGCGGGGTTATTCCGTGAATTACCAGCTCGAAGTGCTGGATCAAACCTACCATTGTGTTGTAAACTTCCTCCTTTGGAGGAAGTATTACTGTCGTATCCTCGATTTGAACGGGACCTTTCGGCATCTTTTTGAGACACTGTTCTATTATCTTTACCGATTGCCGCATTTCTTCCATCCTCACCCGGTAACGGTCATAAACGTCCCCGTTTTCGTATACGGGAACGTCGAACTCGATCATGTCGTAAGCACAGTAAGGGTAGTATTTCCTGACATCGTAGTCCGAACCCGCTGCCCTAAGTATGGGCCCTGTGATTCCCCAGTTTATTGCTGTTTCTTTATCGATGATTCCTACGCCTTTTGTCCTTGAGAGCCAGATTCTGTTCCGGGTTAAAAGAGTTTCATAATCTTCTATCTTTTCCGGGAAGAGCTTTAGAAAACCTTTGAGTTCGTCTTCAAACTTTTCTGTCGTATCTTTGGCTACTCCTCCGATTCTCATATATCCCGTGTGAAGCCTTCCTCCTGCAATTTCTTCGAATAGGTCCATAATTTTCTCTCTTTCCCTGAAAGCGTAGAGGAAGACGCTCATTGCTCCCAGTTCTAAAGCGTGAGTCCCTAACCATATGAGGTGGGAGGAAATACGGGTAAGCTCTGCCATTATAACTCTTAGGAACTGCGCCCTTTCCGGAATTTCATTTTCTATTCCCAATAGTTTTTCAACGGCCAAGACAAAGCCGAGCTCGTTGGTGTTTGCCGAGACGTAATCGACCCTGTCAAAGACGGGAAGTATCTGCATGTATTTCCTGTGTTCTGCCAGCTTTTCCACGCCTCGATGGACGTATCCTATGATAGCATCGGAGTTGACAATTTTTTCTCCCTTTAGCTCTAAAACAAGCCTCAGTACCCCGTGAGTTGAAGGGTGCTGAGGACCCATGTTCAGTATAAGGTCAGCCTTTTCCCGTTCCATTTTCTACTCCCAGTCCCAAACCTCACAGGGTTCTTCGAAACCTTCTAAGGGGAAATCCTTCCTCAGGGGGTAGTAAGGATATTTTTGGGGAAGGAGGAGTTTCCTGTTTTCCCTTCCCTCAAACTTTACTCCGAACATTTCAAACACTTCCCTTTCCGTCCATTCTGCCGTTTTCCATATGTCGACTACCGTCGGGACAGAATTTCCGTGTGCTTTGCACTTAACCCTGAGGTTGTGTTTAAGCTTAAGAGACCTTAACTGGTAGATAACAGTTATCCTCGGTTCTCTTTCGGGATAGTCAACAGCAGTAATATCCACGAGCATGTCCATTTGAAAGCTTTCGTTTTCTTTGAGGAACTTCATGAACTCCTTTAACTTTTCTTTTGAAACGGTAATTGAAACCTCTCCTCTGAAGGTTTCTACCCTTTCTACTGCCTCTCCGAACTTCTCTTTTAGGAGGTTGATCAGTTTTTCTCCTATATATTTCATCTTTCCTCACCGACCACTATCGGTTTGTCTCTCTTAATTTTCTCCCGGAGCATTATGAGGGCCTCGTAGAAGGCCTCGGGTTTGGGAGCACATCCCGGAACGTACACGTCAACGGGAACTATACAGTCAAGGCCTCTCAGTGTGGAATAAGTCTGAAATATGTTTCCGCTGATTGCACAGCTTCCTATTGCTATTGCCCACTTTGGATCCGGCATCTGATTCCAGAGCCTCTTTATTATGGGGGCCATTTTCCTGCTTATCGTCCCGCACATTATCAGGAGGTCGCACTGTCTCGGGGTATTCCTGAAGATTACTCCGAACCTGTCAAAATCGTATCTGGAAGCTGCGGCTGCCATCATTTCAATACCGCAGCAGGCTGTTGCGAAAGCTAACGGCCATAGGGAGCCTTTCCTCCCCCAGTTTATCAGATCCTGCAGTTTTGCAAGGAAGACGCCCTCTCTTAATCCCATTTTAACGCTCCCTTTGCAATGGCGTAGAGGAATCCGACTAAAAGTATGGTGATGAACAGGAAAGCTTCTGCAATTCCGAGCATTCCGAGCTTCCTGAAACTGACAGCCCACGGGAACAGGAACACAGTTTCAAGGTCGAAGAGGAGGAAAACCAGAGCAACTACGTAGAAGATCGCGAAGTAGCTTCCCTTTATTGGATTGATTTTCGGTATTCCGCACTCATAAGGTTCAAACTTCTCCCGGTTAGCTTTATCAATTTTCAGGAACTTATTTGTTATAAGGTTTATGTTAGGAACAAGCAGTGCGACTGTCAGTGCAATTAGAAAGAATACGAGGAGAGTCAGGTAGCTTTCCAACCTTCGACTCCTTACTTACGGAATTTCTTATATTCATGAGTTTGCATGCCTATTGTAACAAAAATTTAACATGGGAAGAGTTCGGGATCTTTTTGTTCTGCATACCTGCACCTGCCCATTGTGTAGAGGTCATTTCCGTATATGTCGTTGACAACAAAAGCGGGGAAGTCTTCCACTATAAGCCTTCTGACGGCTTCCGGTCCGAGGTCTTCATAAGCTATTACTTCGGCGGACTTGACGCACCTTGCAAGGTAAGCTGCGGCTCCTCCTACCGCTCCGAAGTAAATTCCTTTGTATTTCTTTATGGCCTCTATGACCTCCTTGCTTCTGCTTCCCTTCCCTATCATTCCCTTTAGTCCTGCTTTCAAAAGTTCTGGAGCGTAAGGGTCCATCCTGTAACTTGTTGTGGGGCCTACCGAACCTATCGGCCTTCCCGGTTTTGCCGGTGCCGGACCTGCATAGTAAATCACTTGACCTTCAAGGTCGAAGGGCGGATTTTCTCCTCTCTCCAGAGCTTCAACAATCCTTTTATGGGCTGCATCCCTTGCAGTATAGATAACACCGGAAATAAGTACGAAGTCTCCGGCTTTTAATTCCTCTATTACAGACGTGTCTTTTATCGGTGCTTCTATCCTTATTGCAGACATGCAAACCTCCCTGTTTTTGGTCTCTGCCAAGTATAACAGACGGATGTAGATTTCCGGCGAACAAAATCGGGAGGTAGAGCTGAAGAGAATGATTACTGTACTGATTACCGTTGTTTTCGGATTGTTGGGCTTTTGTGGAAGCCTTTTAGGGACTGAAAGCTGTAGTTTAAAGGAACCTTCGGGAGCCGGTGTTTTAACTGAGGAGAAGTTCCCCTCTCACGTTGACCTTTCTTCTGTTCCTGTTAGTGAAAGAAAGAGGGCGTTCATAGAGCTGATGGTTCCTTTGATTGAAAGGGCTAATGAAGAGGTTTTAAGGGAAAGGAAGTTCCTACTGAGAGTTTTGAGTAAATCTCACTTGACTCTCGACGAAGAAAAAGAATTGGCAAGGCTTGTTAAAAAGTACAGGGCTTCTAACGTTAAGGATCTCTTACTTAAAGTGGATGCCGTTCCAGTTAGCCTGGTTCTTGCTCAGGCAGCCATCGAAAGCGGCTGGGGAACGTCAAGGTTTTTCAGGGAAGGAAACAACGTTTTCGGCATGTATGCCTTTAAAGGAGGGAAGTGCTTGAAAGCTAAGGAGTCCGGAGCTT